>Ga0326513_10000210_pt1 | contig 47057 bp, 62 predicted proteins | sample 2_2465_0518_D_FD_203654 | JGI IMG/M metagenome (GOLD analysis project Ga0326513, IMG submission 203654) | Bovine rumen microbial communities from UC Davis, California, United States - 2_2465_0518 | ecosystem: Host-associated > Mammals > Digestive system > Stomach > Rumen | place: USA... | reverse complement strand
GTAGAAGAGGTGGATAAGTTAGAAAGAGAGGTTTTTGATGCGATAGGGTATCAAATTAATTTAAATTCACCTATTCAAGTAGCACAAGCATTTAGTCGGTTGGGTATAGATACCGGAGAAAAGACGGAGACTGGAAATATGGCAACTGGTATTCGTATTTTGGAAGGGTTGCCAGAAGAAGTTCAAAATAAATATCCTGCTTTAAAATCTTTTGTAAGGTACAAGGAAACCTTTAAATTACTGTCCTCTTATTTTTCAGTTTTGAAAAAGGAATATGAAACTAAAGGGTTTTTACGTGGAAGTTATAAAACCACAGATGTTCCGACTGGTAGACTTGCAGCTGGAAAAGATGGGAAAAATACATATTTTTCACCAATTAATTTACAAGCATTGCCAAAACCTCATGTATCTATGTACGATGTATTTGATTTAGGGGATAGAAATTTATTTAGTAAGAAAGATAATATTATTCTTGGGTATCAGTTCATTTTGTCAAAGTCTGATGAAAATAAGAAACATATTATTCCAGATGATAAAAGATATATAGGTCAAGCAGAAGGGATGAATCCTAAATTAAATGTTAGAGATTGTATTACAGGAAAAATGTACAAGGATTCAAAAGAAGATGAGTGGGTTTATTTAGCAGCAGACTATGCAGCACAAGAACTTCGTATTACAGCAAATATGTCAAGGGAACCTGTATGGTTAAATGCTTTTATTGAAGGTAGGGATGTACATAAAAGTACTGCGGTAGCTCTTTGGGGAGAAGAAAATTATAATAAGGATTTAAGAAAACGTGCAAAAGGGGTTAATTTCGGTGTTATTTATGGTATGGGAGCACCTTCGTTAATTGACCCTCATTATGGTATTAGTACTCTTGAGGAAGCTGAAGAGTTTTATAATAAGTATAAGAGTGCGTTACCTACACTTTTTCAGTGGATTGATAGGGTTCAAAGAAGGGCAAGAAGGAATGGAACTGTTAGTACGTTTTTTGGACGTCCAAGAAGAGTTAAAGGGTATTATGATACTAAAAAAGTAGGGTTTGCAAATAGAACAGCAATAAATACTATGATTCAGGGTACTGCAGGGGATATGTTGAAAATAGTGATGTGTAGACTTTGGGGTAGACTGTTAAATAATCCAGAGTATGAAAACGATGTTGCCTTTAGGGTAACGATTCACGATGAAATTCAGTATGCTTGCAGAGCTTCAAGATGTAATGAGATTTTAGGTATTATTGAAGATACACAAGCTATGCAACTTGAACAGTGGCCTGTTAAGATTGAGACAGAAGGGTCTATTGGTTGGTCTATGGGTAGTTTATTTGCCTGGGAACGTGTAAAAGATGAGACTTCGCCTTGTGGTTATTGGTATAAACCTAAATTGGAGTAATAGTTATGGATAATTTTGTTTTTAAAGAATTAAGTAAAGATGATTTATTAGAGTATGAAAAGTCTGCAAAGGTTTTTAATGTTAAAAGGGAGGATATAGAAAATGAAGAAATAAGTTTAGTATCTTTTTTCGATGATAAATTTGGTTCTTCAAAAGAGGATTTGTGCATAGCTGTATCCTTAAATGGTTCTAATTTTGAGTTGGTCAGGAAAGATTTTTATTCTGACTATGATTATGTTAAATTGTCAGACGTTTTAGATGGTGTAAAGTATGATAGGGTATTAGTCATAATAAGACGAATGTCTAATATGATTTTTGATAAGGTAAGGTCAAGTGTATCTTGTTACATATACTCTATTATAAATAAAGATTTTGAAAATTGTGTAATACCTAAAAATATTGTTGGTGTTTTAGCTAAAAATGTGGTATATTTAAGTAAAAATATTTCTGAAACATTGGAAGATATTAGTAAAAGGGAAGATATTAGTGTAGTAGAAAAGAAAGAAATTATAGATTGGATGGGGTCAATAAGGGGGAAATAATATGAGTAGAGAGATTAGTAAAAATGAAGAAATTACTTTAAAAATTTTAGGAAAAAATTTAAGATTTATTCGTAAAAATCTTTTAAATCTTACATTACACCAAATGGTAGAGTTGACGGGTGTATCAAGAGATGTTTTGTGCAGAGTTGAAGATATGGCAAATGGGATAGACGGAAAGAAGGCGTATCCAAGCATTTACACTATTATTAAAATTGCAAGTGGGTTAGGTGTAAAACCCTCTTTTCTGTTAGACTGTGATATTTCTATGTCAGATAAATGTCAAAGTATTGTACTGTCAAATTGTAATAACGTAAATACTACAAAAAATTTAATAGCAATATAAAATATAAATAGGGGGAGTAATCATGGCGGTAAGTGTAGGAAAGACTATTAAAGAATTAAATGAAGAGGTTGTAAAATTAGGAATTCTTGACAAGGTTGTTCCAACAGGTAAAAATGGTAAAATTAAAAAAGAAGATTACATCAAACCCATAAGAGACTATAATCTTATTCAGAGGTATGGAAATTTAAACAATATTCCAAAACATCTTGAATTGGTCTTATCTTTAAAATCACCTATGTTGGCAGGCAGGATTGATAATTTAAAACCAGAACAACAGGAAGAAGTTTGGAATTCTGATGAATGGGATATGGAACAGAAGTTAAATGGTGTAAGGTGTTTTATTATTAACGATGGTTCTGGGATACAGTTATATAGCCGTCATAATAGCGATGTCGATTTACTCCCTATATCTTTTACTGAAAATGTTTTATTCCCCGATAATTGTGATTTGTCCACTATTTCAAAAGAATTTATTTTGGATTGTGAGTTAACTTCTGATGATACAAATATTTGTACAATACTTGATGGGTATGGTGTAAATACGGAATCACAATTACAGGCAGTTACATCTATTTTAGGTTCATTGCCTGAAAAAGCAATTAAAATCCAAAGAAATAATAATTTGTTTTTGGTTTTTAATACGTTTGATTGTTTGTATTATGATAAACAGTGGATTATGAATGAACCTCTTTATAAGAGAAGAGAGGTAGCAGAAGAGATTATAACATCTTTGGAAAAGTGCGGGTTTAATATCAGACGTGTTCCTCATACTAATAAAAATAAGAAAGAGTTTTTTAAACGCTTTATTGATATGGGTATGGAAGGGACTGTTGCAAAAAGGTTAAATGGTATTTATATTCCTGATACTACACGTAACTTTAGAGGATGGGTAAAATGTAAAAGAAGTTTGTCTGCCGCTTTACAAAGTTATAAAACAGGTGAACTTGATTCTGCCGAGTTTTTCGCTTCAGATAATGCTCTTGATGATATTTTGGGTGGTATTAGCTTTGGAGATACTATAGATGCTTTTATTACAGGATTTGAGCCAGGAACAAAAGGTTCCGCATTTGAAAATATGGTAGGTTCAGTATGTATTTCCGTGTTTATTTGTAAAAAAGATGGTACTTTGGAAAAGAAAGAAATTGGAAAGTTTTCTGGTATTACATTAGATGTAAGACGAAATATGACTGAAATTATAGACGGTCAACCTAATTTAAGAGCAGAGTATTATAATAAGGTTGTTGAAGTTGATGGTCAAAATATGACTAAAAATGGTAGGTTCCAGCACTGTAAATTTATTAGGTTTAGACAGGATAAGTTGCCAGATAGTTGTATTTTGGATGAGGAATTTTTAAATTCGCAGTTATTTTAGGGGGGTTGCGATTATGAAAAATTCTGATTCTGAAAAAAGTAATTTATTGGTAGATGAAGAGTTAGCTTTAAAGTTTAATAAACAAGCTTTAATTGTAGCAAGAGATTTAAAGAAAAAGTATTATTCGGTGTTTCATTATATTACAGAGGAAGATTTAATTAATGAGTGTTGGGATAAAATTTCAAGACAAAATATAGGATATGATAGTAATAAAGGGTGCAAGTTTGAAACTTTTGTACGTATGTTAGTTTCAAACAGATGTATTGATATGAGTAGAAGATTTGAAAAATTAGAAAATACAACCTCATTAGATAAAGATGTATCTAAAGACTCTGAAGGAGCTACACTTATGGAGTTTGTTGAAGATAAAAGGTGTTATGATGATGGTTTTTTTGAAATTGAAAGCGTTATAGACTCTTGTAATTCAGATTTTGGAAAATCACATCTTAAAATTATTTATCATAGAAAAAAGTGTGGGTATACAGATTCAGAGATTGCAAAAGAACTAAATGTAAAAGTTTCAGTAGTTAAAAATACTTTAAAGGACATGAAACCTGTTTTTATGTCAAGGTTACATGGAAATTATAGAACACTTGAAGATGTTTTGTATGGTGACGAAGAGTTTTTATGTAAAAACAGAGAAGTTATTGTTAATACTCTTTCTTATGTTTCTGATGAATCAGGAATAAGTCTTTCTGATATTGTAGGTATGGTTATTGATGGTGCATCTTATCGTCAGATACAAAATTCTTTAGGTGTTAGTATTGATAGTGTTAAAGATTTATTAAATAAGTACATGAAGTTGAAGGTGGCATTATGACGGATGATTCTGTTATTAATAGGTTAGTAAGTAAGGATTATTCAATTTGCCCATGCCTACTAATTGGAAAATCTGTCAATATATTTAAACATGAGTTTTCTGGTGGAATTATTAGAATTTACAATTTAGATGATGTAAGAAATGTTGTAGAGGAATATAGTGGTATTTCCAATGTAAGAGACGGTGTACTTGTGCTTGAGGGCATAGGGTATCTTTCTAATGTTGGACAAAATTCTCTTTTAAAGTTTATCGAGGAAAGTAAGATACCACTTATACTTCTTTCCTATAAAGATAAGATTTCGCCAATTATCTTGTCACGAATGAAAGTTGTTTATAAGTTATGGTATCCTGTAAAAAGTTTAAGTTTTTCAAGGGTAGGAGATGCTATAAAAGCTCTTGAAGAAAAGAAACAAGGTAATAATAAGATGTCAGAAAGTGAAGAAGTTCAGTTTTTGGCAGATAATTGTCCTACTTTGTATTCTATTAATCAACAAGCTGGGGATAAGTTTGACTATATGAATAAAAGAATGATTTCCATTATGTGCAGCAAGAAGGGTAATGTATGAATAGCCTTGTTGGTAAGTTTGTTAAAACAGTAGAAGGTGACATAAACAATACAGGTATTTTGAGTTTTATGTACCCTGGATTTGTTACCCGTGATGAAGTGTTTTATGATAATGATTATGATGTTTTATATACGGGTAAAATTTATAACGGATTGAGGAAAGAGTTAGAGTCAAATACAAAATCATTTATATGTGTTTGTAATTTTGGGGTTTATGACTTTGATTTTACAAGTCGAAAAAGGGTTTTAGAGGTTTTATCTGAAAAGTGGAATAAAACTTTTAAAGATGAAATAGTTGAAACTTTGGAAAACTCTCCAGAACACGATTTTTGGCAGTATTTTAAAAATTACTGGGTTACAGGAAAAAGCACTATAGATGATTCTGATATTACTTTGTGGGATTTGTATAAGGTTTTGGGTAAGCAGAGGCACGATATTCTCAAAGTGTATCTTAAATTAAAAAAGTTTTATAACAACAATTTTATCTTTTCCGGAGTTTTGTCTTTTATTGAAAAAAGCATGGATATTGACAATGTATCGTCACAAAATGGAAGGTATTTAAAAATGCTACAAGATTTCAACAAAGAATACTCTGGGAAAATAATACCTATAGTACAGAGAGCTTATATCATGCCAGGAAGTACAGAGTTGGATAAAGAATATCGAACTTTATGGGTATTAATGCAGATTGGTAAGGGTAATATGGTTTAGAGGTGAACTATGGAAAAAAATAGCGAACAAACTATTTTGGATTTTGAGGTGCAGATTGATAGTATAATGAAGGATTTAAGGGAGAGGGTAAAAAGTTTATACGATGTTTATACGACTGATACTAAACTTGAAAAGTATAAATTACCACCTTATGAATTATTGTTAAAAGATGTTAAATTAAGATATAAAACTTCTTCTTTGCTGATAGAGTCTTTGGATAATATCAACAATGTTAAATTGAGAATCACTATAGTTTCTAAAAATTTAAATGATATGAGGACTGTACAAATTACTTCTGTATCTAACTATACGCTTGTTGGTAATTTTAGAAATAATTTAAAAAAATACTGCGAAGAGTTAAATGATTATAGGTATGATTTAATGGATTTACAAAAAAATACAAATAATAAAATTAGACTACTTGACTCTATGTCTTATATAGAGTAAAAAGGAGAAATATATGAACGATGTTGAGAAACAGTTTAGGGATAGGGTAGGAAATATTCTTGGAGAGTATTGTCCAAATGAAACTTCATTAAATAATTTATCTGTTTATCTGTTCCGAGAGGTAATTGATGTTTTAATGGAAAACAGAAGTTTAATGAAGGAAGTTTTCATGAATTATCAAAAAAATACAGATATGGATAAAATGACTTTTATTAAGTCAGTTAAGGATTTGTCTGTTTCTTGTACACAAGAATTAGTTCAAAAAGTTTTTGTAAAGTCTTTTACGGAAATGAAAAACAAAGTACCTATGTCTTTTCCTTTAGTTGTAAATGAAAATGGTACTATATTGAATAGGGTGAAAGACTCTGATTTAAATAGAAATGTGGGTCAGTTTGATATTAATATAGAAGATATTCCTAAAGTTGAAAAAAAGGTACAAAAACCTTTACAGAAGGAGAAAGAGTCCTCTAATGTTTTTGATGGTGTAGAGTTGGATTTAGATGAAATAAATCAGAGAACTACAAAACAAAGTAACTTTAGAAAAGCAAATAATAATAACAGTAAAAATAATGTAGAACAAGATTTTATAACAGATGCAAGCGAATTTAGTTCGGAAGTTTATACAAGTGTACCAAAAGTTGAAAGTGGGTTAGATTACTAAAAGTGAAAATGTTTTACGTATAACATGTTAGCAAAGCAAAGACTATATTAGTCAAAGCAGTGCAAATAAAAATTAAAGTAAAGGATGGTAAAAAGTTATGGCAAAACAAGATTTTTCAGATTTTGACAAAATGTTTGGTGGGGATGCAGATGTTCCGTTTTCTACATCTACAAACAATGAAGCTCCTGTAGTTGAAAAGGTAGCAACTCCTGTTCAACCTCAACAAGCTCCACAAGTTCAACCTCAGGTTGTACAGCAGACTGCAACAACTGTAGCAAAAACACAAAGTAACTCTGTAAGTAATGATTATGAGATTACTTTCTCACAGGAAATGGAATCCTCTTTGGAGTCTATGGGTATTTCAGCTGGAGATATAGGGGTCAAAATCAGTAAAGTACCTATTGAACGTTATAAGGCCTCTACTTCAAAAGTTGACAGAATTTCATTTATTACTAAAAGGGTTATTCCTGTGAAGTTCCATTTTGTCGATGGTATCGGTAGTATTCTTTGCTTTAAAGGACGTTGCTGTGATGTGGCTGGGGTTCCTTCTGTAAGGTATTTGTTCCCGATTGCTGTTTATCAAACAGATTCAGAGGGAAATGTCTCTGGAAAGAATATTGAGTTAAAGATTTTGTCTGCTGGCGAGGATTTGTATAAATCTATTGTCACAATTAATAAAGGAACGGCTCAGTATGGTGGTATCGACCATGCAGATTTGTTGGTAACTTGCACAGATGACCAGTTCCAGAAAATTTCTTTAACATTTGCAGGTCCCGCTATTTGGAGACAGTATCGTCAGATTGCAGAGTTCCTTGCCGATAGACTGAATCGTGATGGAGCAAATGCCTATATGGCTATCGCCCGTAAAGTAGATGAAGCAACCTTTAATAAACTTTTACATTTAGATGAAGGTGGGGTTGATGATTCTGAGGCTAACTCTTTTAAGGGTGGAGCAGAGGACTTGTCAAAGTTTTTTGAATAATAAATTTTTGTAATGTTTAAAGGGTTTTTATGAGATACAGAGAAATCTCTGTATCTCATTCTTAATAATAAGGGGTTTAAATTGGTTATTCTTGCACAAGACCCAAGCTTTAATGCTTTGGCTTTTAGTTTGTATGACGGGGAGAATACAGTTTATATTGATAATTCATCCTATACTTTAGGTGAGAGTATAGGGTTTAATAAAGTTTTTGTTGCAAGTATGGATTTGTGGGAACAGTATAAAAAAAGATTAGAACATTTTAGGGTGGGAAATGGTATTAATATTGATGTTATTTTTTCAGAAATACCACCACCTGTAGCTAATTTTGCAGCAGGGCTTTTTGCTCTTGATACTTTTATTTTATATCAGTTGTTTAGAAGTTATTCAACCATAAGAAATGTTTACACAATTCCACCGAGCTATTTGTCAACTGTACATGAAACATCAAAGTATAAGAAAAGCGATTCTACTAAACTTGCAAAATACTTTATTCAAGATGTTTTGTCGGACTATATTAAAGTAGTTGTACCGGATAATGTATCAAGTAGTGGTAGAAGAACAAAAGGACAGATTAATAATGATAGAGCAGAATCTTTTTTGTTTTTATTAAGAGCTTTTTCAAAATATGATATCATGGGGTTAAGAAATAAAATTAATTCAGAGATGAAGGGTTTTGGAGTTGAAGTTGAAAGTTTGTTGATAAAACGATAAGGAGTTTTATATGACTACTGATAATAAAGATATAACAGATTTAACAGCAAAAATTAATAAGTTAAATAAACAGTACAAAAGTGTAAATCAAGTTACCTTTGTAAGAAGTGGGTCTGTTGTATTGGACTCTATTCTTGGTGGTGGTATTCCTATGGGTGTTTTCATATCTTGTACCGCTGAGGAAGGTTGTGGAAAATCTACACTTGCCTTACATATGTCAAAAGTTTTTTGTATGCAGGGTAAAAAAGTATGTTATCTTGATTATGAAGGTGTAAATGATAAACAAATTGAAGGAATTGGATTAAAGGAATATCATAGAACAGATAGTAATCCTGATGGTCCTTTTATTTTGTATCAAGTACAAACTTTTAGGGATGCAGAAACAATACTTGATGAGATAATGTTGTATGTTGACCTTGTAGTAATAGATTCAGCGACAGCTATTTTAACAGAAAAAGTAAAAGGTTCTTCCTCTGAAGATGCTTTACCTGGTGTTGATAGTAGAGTTATGTCTGTATTTTTAAAGAAATACAAAGCCGAATCTATTAGAAACGGAATTACATGGTTTATTATTAATCAGATGAGAACAAAGATTAGTTTTCTTGGTCCTTCTTCTGAAGTTGAGGCTGGTGGTAAGGCTATGAAATTTTACCCAGATATCAGACTTCAAATGAAAAGAGCCTATAAGGGTAGTTTGGAACGTGTAGAGGAGACAGCTATTGGTCAACAAAAGGTTCCTTTTGGAGCAATTTGTATGATATGGGCCGAAAAGAATCGTTATGAAAGACCTAAAATTCCTTTAAATATTGCTATTATATTTGGTAAAGGGGTTTCAAACGAGTATGCTTATTATGATTATCTTACATTTAGAAAAACTATAGTTAAGTCCGGAGCCTGGTATCAAATTAAGTTAAATGATATAAATGTTAAATTAAATGGAATTAATAAGGTTATTGATTGGATTAATGAAAATAAAGATGTAGTACGGAATTATATCAATAGTACTGGTGGGTATAAGTTAATGTTGAAAGAAAGTAAACCTGTTAATATTGGGCTATCTGAGGAAATGAAGGAAGATGTTTATGGTGAAGAGGTTTTGACTGGCGATTTTGATACTATGGTAGATGGACGTGACTTACCTGATAGTATTGAAGATGTTGGAGAGGGTGTAAAAGAGTGAGTGATATTACTATATCTATTAAGGATTTTCAGTCTTTAAAAAATGTTGAAATTGAACTTGTTCCAGGGTTGAATTTAGTGGTTGGTAAAACTAATATTGGAAAGACAGCTATTATTAGAGCTATTGATTCTGCATTATTTAATATAGGAAACGATGATTTTGTACGTTCCGGTCAGAAGTTTTGTGGTGTTTCTATTGATAACGGAACACATAAAATGACTTATGCACGTTCTGCTGTTGGTAAGAATGAAAAAACCGCATATCAGTTTGATGATGGTGTAGTGCAACGTAAGGTAGGAAGAACGCAACTTGAAGAAGTACAAAAGTATTTTAATATCCGTGATGTTAGAATGCAGAATGGTACAAAAGTCAAGTTAAATTTTTGGTATCAGAATGATAAGCCATTCTTGATGGATAAAACTTCTGGGCAGTTGTATGAGTTTCTTTCTCTATCCTCATGTGATAAATACACAAAAGTACTGAAAGTTATGCAGGGGGATGAGAAGGCGTTAAAGTCAGATATAGCAATTATCACCTCTGAAATAGATACCTATAAAAAGTTAATTACAAAGAAGCAGGAAGTAGTAAATAAAAATCAAGGGTATGATAAGGTTTATGAAAACGCTGTTATATTGTCAAGAAAAAGTACAAAATTAAATAATTTAATTTCTTTACTAAATGATATCAAGTCTTTAAAAAGTACGATTGAGGCAAAAGGAAATAGGTTGTTTAAGATAAATACTAAACTTGACTCTATGAGATTTGATGATATTAGTAATATCTATCAAAATATAACAAAGTTTTATACTACCTTGTATAATAGAGGTAAGGTTGTAGTAGGGTTACGGAAAAATTTACAAGACATAAAAAGTAAAGAGTTATATGTGAGCAGTAAAAAGTTTAGTGTTTTTGATAATGTTGACTTTACCTTTATAAAAGAGAAGATTAATAGTCTTATTCTTTTAAAACAGAAAATAAAAATTATACACGACTCTGCTTATTATTGTGTATCAAGTAAAAATAAAATAAATGGTAAAATAGATGAATCGGTAAAAATATCAAACTCTCTTTATAGTGATTTGAGTACGGATTCAGGTGTTATTAAAAAACTAAAATCAAAGTTTAGCAGTTTAAAAAATGTCTTTAAAGTTTTAGATGAAGTAAAGTCTGTAAACGATAAGATATTAAAAAAGGAAAAGTCTTTAAAATCTGTTATAGAGAAGGTACAGAAGGCAGATGAAGACTTTGAAAGTTTTAAATTAGAGGCTGGGTACTGTCCGTTATGTGGTACTATTTTTACAAAAGATAAGGAGGACTAATATGTCTAATATTGAGGAAGTAAAAGAAAAGTTTGAATCTTTACAGAAAATTAATCAAAGCCTGAAAGAGGAAAAAATAAGGGTAGAATCGGAAATTCAAACACTGAAAAATACCTATAATGAAAAATTAGATTCTTTATTGAAAGAAACAGGCACATCTACTTTAGAAGAAGCAATTGAGTACTGTACAAAAGAAAAAGAAAAACTTGATAAGGAAATTTCTGAACTTGATAGTAAAATTTCTCAGTATTTAGACACCTATGGGGATGAGTCTGATGAGTAGGGATATTGAAACTTTATTGGAAAAAGCCATATCACATAAAGCTTATCTTGACTCTTGTACTAAAGATATAAAAGAAATGACTTTAATGTCAAGCAAGAAACAGGAAGAACTGTCAAATTTAAATGAATTATACCGTATAACTTCCTATTCGTCCTCATATCTTGAAGGGTTAATTAGGGAAGAGTCTGGTAAGTTTATTAAAAAGTTGAATGATATTCTTGATTACGGGGTAAAAACAATTTTTTATGATTGTGATTATTCTGTAGAAGTTAGGGTATCAGACAATAATAAAGCAACTATACACCTTGTTTACGATGATGAGAATGGTAATAAACTTTCACCAGATGTGCAACAATGTGGTGGGGGAATTAAGTCTGTAATAGGGTGTATATCACAAATTTTTTTCTTGTTTTATTATCATGTAGAACCTGTTTTATTTATGGACGAGTCTTTATCTCAAATTTCTTCACAGTATCTTCCACATGTTATGGATTTGATAAATGAACTTGCCAAAAAGAATGGGTTAAAGGTTTTGTTGATTACTCATGATGTTAGGATGTTGGCTTATGGGGCTAAACAATATGAAATTTCAGATGGTAAAGCACTTTTAGTTCAGGATTCGACTGGGGGTGAGTTTATTGATTAGTCTACACCTTTCAGAGAATGAAACTATTGCTTTTATCGGTGATTTACATTATGATAATCATACACCAGAGTCAAGAATTGATGATATTCAAGTTACTTTGTGTGAAAAGCTAAATAGTGTTTTAAAAAGTTGCCTTAAAAAGAATGTAAAACATTTATTTTTTGAGGGAGATGTTTTTAATCGTATAGCTTGTTCCCATGAAAGTATTAATACGTTGGGAAATTCTCTTTTACAGTTTATAAAAAACGGAATTACTCTATATACAATACTTGGAAATCATGATATTGTAAGGAATAATTTGGAGCATATAGAGAAAAGTCCTATACAGACGTTGTTTACTTTTGGTGTATTGAAACATATTAATTTGCAAAATCTTGTTGAAATAAATAATAGGGTTTTAATTACACCTGTAGACTACACTGAAACATTAAAAGAAGCTGTAAAATCTTATGATTATAATATTTTATTAGCACATGTTTTTTATGAACAAAAGGGTTTTTTAGCAGAGGATAAACATAATGTAACGGAAAAACAGTTAAGAGAGTTAGGTTATGATTATGCTTTTTTTGGTCACGACCATGAGGAATATCCTCTATCTTATTGTGATAAGTGTCAAGTTTATAGAACAGGCTCGGTTTTAAGGGGTACATCTCATAACTACAATTTTAATAGAATACCGAAGTTTGTTGTTATGAGTGGGTTTGATAGTAAACTATCTTGTGAGGTTGTGGAAATTCCATGTAAGGATTATGAACTTGTTGCAAGTGAGTATTCTTTAAATAAAAAAAGACTTGGAAGTGCTTCCGGGTTACAAAATGTTTTGTCAGACCTTGCAGATAAGTTGTCAGAATCTAATCAATCTGATGGTGATAGAATATATGAAATTATTAAAACAGATAAAAATTTACCACAAGATTGTAGAGGACTAATTTTAAAATATATAGCAGAAGGGGGAAATTGAAATGTCCGAAGAGTTGTTAAATGAAAATGTGTTAGTTGAAGACGCTCCTGAAAGTGTGTCTTTGGAAGAGTTGCTTGGGTTGACTGATGTTGATTTAGGTGAATCTACTTCTAAAAAAGTTTTTGAGGTATCAGAAAAAGACGATATTGATGTTGAAGAGCCCCATATCAAAATACCTACAAAAAGGGTTAGTGAAGTTTTAAGTGTTTCTTCTTTGGTTTCAGCGGCAGGTGAAAACTCTTTTGAAGGTAAAGTTGTTGCTTTAAAGGTAGGCTCTGAGGGTAATGTGAAATTCATGTTATCTGATAATAAGAGGGTGATTGAAAGAACTGTTCCTTTGTTAAACACAGAAAATTATTTTGAAGGGTTTTTGGTATTTTCTTCCTCTTTAATTATGAGATTGTTAAAGGTATGTACTTCTATCTTTACTTTAGTTGAAAAGACAGTAAAAGATGAAGTTAGTGGTAAAGATAAAAAGAAGTATGTTTTAAAGATTCGCGGTGGTGAAATTTCCCTTGACGCAATTAATATTCCTGAAAGTAAGTTTACTTATAATTATGATGTAAGTAAAAAGGAATATAATAAAGAACCTGTTTTAAGTTCTATCAAAAAGTTGTATGCTTTCGCTTCTACTTCTATTCGTTCAGGGAAAAGTATTGATTTTAGTGGTAATATTGTCTCCACTTCACCTATTAATAGTGTAGCAAAAGTTCGTATTAGTGAAAATTTACCTTCTTTCAAACTTTCTTTAGTTGATTGTAAAATCTTACATACACTTGGAAGTATTGATGATGGTGATAAATTGTCTGTTAGTGATGATGGAAAAGTTTTTTCCGGAAATGGGTTCAATTTTAAAACGGAATCTTATCCTGTTTCCACTACTTCTTTTGGTGAAGTTGCCGATAGAATGTTTGAGGGTGAAAATTGTGAGATTGATGACGTACATTTAACCCAAATTACAGAACTTTCTTGTGCTCTTGATACTTCTACGGGAAATTTAAGGTTCAATTATGAAGATGATGGACTTGTGAAATGTACTTTGTTAACAAAACGGGAAAATAGTAAAATTGTTATTCAAGGAAACAGGAATGAAAATGTATCACCCATGAGTAGTGATGTAGAAGTTTCTGCCTATAATTTAAAGGGTGGACTTACTGTATTTAGCGGGGATTCTACTTTGTTAATGAGAGTTTCACCTGATGGGGTGTCTTTTGAAAGTTCAGATACTAAATTAGCTGTTCTTGGGAAAGTTGTACAGTCAAAATAATTATCAGTTTAATAGGGGGAATGAGATACTTCCCCCTTTCTTTAAATTGGAGGTAACTATGGGTAAAATGTATGCTTGTGGGGATGGTATTGTTTTCCCTGAGGGCGGTTGGAGTTTTGAAGGGAAGGTTCCCTCTATTTTTCAGACGCATGCAGGTAAATCTATACCACTTTATAAATATAATCATGAATTGGTTAAAATGGTAGCAGATAGTATATATGAAAGTAAGAGTAAGTTAAAGGTACTTGATATAGGGTGTTCGACGGGTGAGTTGGAAGTTAAATTAAGTGATTATTATGGTGAGTGTATTGAGGTTGATGCTATAGATACATCAGAGGGAATGATAAACCTTTGTCCTGTATCTAAAAATTATCGGTTTAAGTGTTGTGATATATTAAATGCTAAATTAAAAGGAAAGTACGATTTAATTGTTATTTTGTACACGTTACAGTTTGTAAAAGATATAGAAGGGTTTGTAAAAAGTCTTAAAAGGTATGTAAAAAAGGATTCTGTTATTGTTATTGCAGATAAGTTTGTTTGCAGGGAACCGTTAAATAATTATTTATATACACGATTTAAAGAAAAGGAATATTCAAAAGATGAAATTAAAGGGAAAGACAAAGCCTTGAAAAATATACAAAAACCTATTAGTTATGGGACTATAGATTACTTTGCAAGGGAACTTGGATTGTATAATTTTGAACAGGTATTACAGTGTTTTCAGTTTAAAACTTATATTTTGTATGGGAAGGAAATTTTTAAATGAAAGTTGGAAATCAGTATTCAGAAGCCTTTAGGCAATATGAATTAGAACATGGTATCGACATTTTTAAAGAATATAAAAAACCAGATATTACGGAAGAAAAGAAACGTGAGCTTGAGGACTGGGTATTTAATTTATTACGTTCAAGAAATGAAGTTCCTAAAGTTGTTTGGAATGATAACTTAATTAATAAGAGTTTGGTTACATTAAGTGAGACAGATTCTTATAGTGTTTATAAAAATGGAGAGTTTGGATTATCCAGTATGGGGATTGATGTTTTGTATCATTTTTTCCCTGAAATTGATGATGTTGAAAAGCAGGGTATGAAGTCAATTAATCAATTTTTCCATATGGATAATAAATTAAGAAGGGTTGTTAGGAAGGCATTAAGTTATGCTGATTCAGAATTAGGTATCTATCGTATGTTTTTGTTATGTGGTGCAGGATATTGTGTCAATTTTAGGCCAGCAGTAGCAAAAGCATTTTATGAAGTTTATGGTATTAGAGAGGGTTGTAAAGTTTTTGATAGTTCTTCTGGGTATGGTGCTAGGTTACTTGGAGCACATTTTGCAAAAAATGTAATAGAATATCTTGGTATAGACCCGAATACTGCTGATTCATGTAAACGAGAGATAGACTTTTTATCAAAAAGTTATGATACTGGTACTAAAGAACAAGTATTGAAAATGGGTTCAGAAGACTTCACTATTAAAAATTTTCCACAATATGAAAATTATTTTAATCTTTCTTTCACTTCTCCACCATATTTTGATACAGAACGTTATTCAGAAGATGAAACGCAATCCTATAAAAAGTTTCCCACTTATGCGGGATGGGTAAAAGGTTTTTATCAAGAAACGATAAATAATACGTGTGATGCATTACGTGAAGATGGAGTTTTCGGTATCAATATTTTTGAAAAAGTACCAAAAATAAAAGAGTTAACTAAATTATTTTTAGCAAATAATGGTTTTTATTTATACAAGGTTGACAAGTATTTGTTACGTTCACTTCCTGGACTAATTACGGATGAAGAAGGGAATAGGGTAAAACGTTCCCATGAGATAGGATTAAATTATGAACCAATATGGGTGGCAAAGCATTATAATCAGTTATATAAAGATGGATTAATTGATAAAGAAAGATTAAATAAGTTCAAGGAAAGAAATATTAGAGGAAATAAGAAATGAGATTGATGAACCAATATTCTATGGATATTTTAAAGTATTCACAGGATAATGGAGTTGACATTTTTAAAGAATATAAAAAGTCAAACATTACGGAAGAAAGAAAAAAAGAATTAGAAGATTGGTTATTTAATTTGTTACGTTCAAAAAATGAGGTTCCTGTACCTCAATATACGAAAAATCAAGTTATACAAAATATAACAAGATTAAGTAATGTGGATTTAAGTACAGTATATAAAGATAATCAGTATTGGTATAACGCAACTTGTGTAAATTTATTAAGTAGTTTCTTTCCTGAAATGTTCAATGTTCGTAAGGGGGCAGGAAGAGACCACCCTACTATAAATGAGTATTTTTATGATGATTATATGTTACGGAAAACAATTAAAAAGGTTTTATTGTATGATAAATCAGAACTTTCAATACTTACATGGTTAAAATTAGCAGGTGCTGGGTTTTGTTCAAATTTTAGACCTGCTTCTGCTATGGCAATTTATAAGTTTTTTGGTAAGGAAAAAGATTGTAAAGTTTTTGATTCGTCTGCTGGGTATGGTGCAAGGTTGTTGGGTGCCCATGTAGTTGACAATGTTTCTGAATATTTAGGTATTGACCCAAACACTGCAGATTCATGTAATAAATTAATTAAGATTTTAGATGAAGATTTTGACACAAATACGAAAAAGAAAGTGTTAAAAATGGGTTCAGAAGATTTTACTGTCAGTGATTTTCCTGAATATAAAGAATATTTTGATTTGTATTTTACCTCACCCCCGTATTTTGACACTGAAAGATATTCTGATGATGAAACGCAGTCTTATAAAAGATTTCCAACGTATGAAAAGTGGATAAAAGGGTTTTATAGAAGTACAATTTATAATGCCTGTGATGTTTTAAAGAAAGACGGTATTTTTATTTTAAATATTTTTGAAAAAGTACCAAACATAAGAGAAATTACAAAATTGTTTTTAGCCGATAAAGGGTGGTACATCTATAAAATAGATAAATATCTTATGAGAACTTTGCCAGGTTCAATACATAAATTTGATAAAGAAGGAAAACCTATAGTAAGGGATATGACTTTGGGGAAAAATTTTGAACCGATTTATTATGCAAAGTATTATAAACAGTTATTAAAAGAAGGGTTGATAGATAAAAAGTTGGCAGACTTATATAGCAAAAGGGTTATAGTTTAAATGGTTTTATATATAATATTGTAGATAAGTTCTACAATATTATTTTATTATGGTGGTAGGTTCGGAGGTATATCATGAACACAAAATTAGCAAAAGAGTTAGGTTATTTAGGAGTAAATGTTGACCAAAATGTAGCCATTGATTGGATGCAGACTGAAGTTGTCAATAAAGCGAGACAGGGAGATAAAACTGCTTTATACAAGCTGTATAATTTTGCCAGACATTCTGAGGATTCAGCTGTTGTAACGTTTGCAAGAAATCAGATTGCTTTGTTAGCCCAGTTAGAAGAAGATTATTAATTTAGGGGTGTTTATATTATGGATATAAGGGAAATGAATGTTTTACTTGGTTCTCTTGGTGTAAATGTTGACCAAAATTTAACGATTGACTGGGTAAAAACCGAGTTAGTTAATAAGGCAGAGCAGGGTGATATTAATTCTGTTTATAAAATGATAAACCTTGCAAGACATTGTCCTCAAAAAGATATTGTACTTTTCATTGTACAGAATTTAAATCGTTTAGGTTATGAAGTTCCTGATTATTCTGGTTTATCCGCTACTGAAGAGGAAGAAACAGAAGGTATTGTTTTCAGTAAAGCAGACCCTAAAGATGTTGTAATTACTCCAGAAGACCCTGAAAATAATGATATAACAGGGTTAAAGGTTGGAGACGCAGATGTTGAAAGTACTAATTATACAATTTCAGAAGATGGTAAAACAAGTATCACTATCAAGAAAGAGTATTTAGCTACTTTGGAGAATGGTAAAGTTACTTTCAAAGTATTGTTAGGCTCTGACGGACATGGAGATTATGAAGTAACGATTGCTGCTTAATCTTGAAACAGTAAATGACACATGACTTATATGAGTTATATGAGTTATGTGTCATTTTTATTTTATACGTATATAAATTTGTAAATAGTGTAACATTTGTAGGATAGAGTTGGAGGATTTAATGGTTATTAAAAGTATGTCAGAGTTGAATAACATACCTTTAAATGGTTGTAAGGTAGTTTCTTTATTTTCTGGTTGTGGAGGTTCTTCTTTAGGTTTAAGGTTAGCAGGTTTTAAGGTTTTATCAGCTGTTGAGTTTATTCCTGAAGCCGTAAAAACATATAAGACTAATTTCCCTAATACATATGTGTATGAAGTCGATATAAGGGATTTAAAAGGACAAGATATTTTATCAAGGTTTAATTTGAAAGTTGGAGAAGTTGACTTATTAGAAGGTTCTCCACCATGTTCAGATTTTTCTAAACAAAGAAATAAAGAGGGGAAAGAAAATAGGGGAAAATATAAAGTCTATTCAGATACAAAACAAAGAGTAGATGATTTATTCTATGAATATTGCAGAATTTTATCTGAAATAAAACCAAAAGTTTTTTTAGCAGAAAATGTTGAAAATTTGATATATACAGATTATTATAAAGAGTTTATAAAGTCTTTTGAAAAAGAAGGGTATGTAGTAAGGTCTAAAGTCTTAAATTGTGAATATTATGGTATACCGCAATCAAGAAAGAGATTGATATTTATAGGGTTTAGAGAGGATATAGGGTTTGAACCCACGTTCCCTAAACAAATTAATGAAAAAGTGACTACAAAAGATGCGATAGGGGATTTAGTTGATTCTGTACCAGATATGGAAATGACAGAGTTAGAAAAACAATATTGTAAAATAATACCTGTAGGGGCTGGAATAAGTTATCTGAAATCATTAAGATTAAAAGGTATTAAAATAATGTTGTTTAATCATAGAAGGGATGTATGGAATAAAGCACATCCTACTTTGGTACATAATACAAGACCTATACATCAATTAAAAAATAGGTGGTTAACAGTTTTAGAGGGAAAGAGGTTACATAGTTTTCCAGATGATTTCATTTTGACTGGAACAACAAATCAACAATGGGAAAGAATAGGTAGAGCAGTTCCGCCGTTATTATATTATATAATAGGTAAACATTTGTATAATACTGTATTTAAATTTATTTAGATTATATTAAGTGGTGATTCATATGTACTATTTTAAAATTTTATCTATATTTTTTATTAGATTTATGTTTTTATTAAGTTTTGTTGTTTGTTTTATAGGTTTTAATTATATTGTTAATAAAAGTAATTTTTTTACAATGATTGTAGATAATTATAAAAATATGTTTAATTTTATATCGAATGTTAGTTATGATGCCGGTATAGTTTTGTTGATGTTTTTGATAGCAATAACAGAGTTATATAAATACTCATGGGATAATTTATTAAATAATGTAAATTGCGCATACCGTGATTCTATTTTGTTAAGGTATGTTCTGTCAGATGAAGATTTACGTTCTAAAATTGAGTCAGGAAATGATATTTACATGGAAGATAGAGTTAATGGGTTATATGCAAAACTTTGTGTTAAAAGAGCAGGTATTGCAGAGGTTGAATTTTTAGGAAGTGGAAAGATTGTTACTTTTAAATTTAAAGATTTATATAAAGAGATAATTAAATTATGTGGTGAAAAGTCTATTACATTATATGATGGGGATGTATTGGCTTATTTGTATGATAGGGGATTTAGAATGTCAAAAAATTAAAAAAAATCTTTAAAATTTTTTAAAAAATTACTTTACATTAAGTAAATCTTATGGTATAATATAATCGAGGCAAGGGTAATGGTTGTTTAGGTGGTAAGGTAAATTAAAGGTATGGAGGTAAAAATCATGTGTATGACTAAAACAAACCTGTTGAAAAATCTTGAAAGATTAGAAGAGCTTAAAAAGCAGGTAGCAGTACTTGAAAAAGAGAAGAAAGCCATTGAAGACATGTTGAAAAAGAATATGGAAGCAGAGAAAAAGTACATTTACGAAGCTGGACCGTATAAGGTAACCTACAATGAAGTCAAACAAACAAAACTTGACCAAAAAGCATTAAAAGAAGGGGATTTGGAGGTTTATAACAAATATCTCAAAGAGACTTCTTACCGTAAATTTCTTGTAAGTCTGATTTAAGTAAGGGTTATATATAGGTATAGTAAACGAAGTAAGATAAAATTATTCAACATACCCCAGATGTAAAAGTCTGGGGTATTTTATTTTTATGGAGAGGAATGATATGGCAAAAAGTTTTATTGGTAAGGTGACATCAAAAATAGATAAATATGTAAAAGAACATGGAAGAACTTTAAGTAAGATTTTTGTTTGGTTATTTGCTTTAGTACTAATTTTGTGCGGGGTTATTTCAGTTTTTGGTTTCCTTGTAGATTTTATTAGACAGGGGGTCGCACCTTATAAAGCTATTAATGATTTTGTAAAAGAATATTTTTCTGCGTCTACTATAGCCGCTTTTGGTGTTATAGGGGTACTGTTAATTGATAGAGATTCATCAGGTATTCCAGATAAGTTTGAATGTGAGTTAGATAAACTGAAGGAAAGCATTGCTAAAAATGTAAAAATGTTTGAGTAGGAAGGTGGTTAAAATGGGGAGAATGTATCTTGCAAAATATATGACTCCGGATAGTTTAGATAGTGTTAGAGAGTTATGTAAAAATTCTAATGAGCCTGTTAATCATGTGTATTTACACTGGACGGCAGGGTGGTATGGTCAAGCTTATGATGATTATCATATTTGTATAGATAAAGACGGTGAAATCTATATTATGTGTGATTCTATAAACGATTATTTACAACATACCTATAGAAGAAATAGTTATTCTGTAGGGGTATCCTTAATGTGTTGTGCAGAAGCTGTTGCAAATAATGGGTATGATGCAGATTTTGGACCTGAGCCTGTAACTGCTTCTCAAATAGAGTCTATGGCTCAAGTTGTTGCTGTACTTTCTTCTGAATTTAATTTAAATCTTTCTAATTCAGATGATATAATGACACATTATGAAGCAGCATGTCTTGATGGTTATGGTGTGCCATATGGAACTTATGTGAATGGTGTTTATCAAGGGGATTCTGATTCACGTTGGGATTTGTGGTATATTCCTGATTTTTATGGTCAAGATGGAAAAATGGTGCCGGGAGGGGATTTAATACGTGGTAAAGCAGCATTTTATATAAGAGAGTGGGGGACTGGCGGTGATTAACTATAAGGAAAAAGTTGAAGAAACAAAAGAAGAATTAAAAAAGAAGTTAGAGTATACGAAGGGGATTATAGATAATTATGAAAAAGGAACGAATTTTAAAGTTATTTGTATTTGTATTGTTTGTTGTTTTATTGCTTTTGCCACAGGGTACTTCCTTGGCATCAGAAACAGTGTATCAAGTGAAGGAAACGGAATTGATACAGTTAAAGAACAATTTGGAAAACTTGAAAAAAATCAACAGGGAATCACAAGTGGAATTACAAATGCAACAAACACAAGTACAGAGCTTACGGAAACAATTAATGTTAGCTTTGAAGCAGTCGGAAGACTTGAAGATTCAATTAGAGTTGGCCAAAAACAAGTCGAAGAGCTTGGAAAATCAGTTGATAGAGTTGAAATCAATGTCAGAGAATCAGGAAAACTCATTGAAGGAAGCGAATCAATTATTAGAGAAATACTCTCAAGAGGAGAAAAGAACAAGGTTGAGAATTAAAGCTCAAAGAAATTTCTGGGAAATTGTAGCAGTAGGAGCTATAATTTATGCCGCCAGTAAGTGAGGACGACTTACTGATTTTCATTTTTCCTCCTTTTTATACCCACCCTGTTTTAAGGGTGGGTTTTTTATTTACGTATAAAGTAAAGGTGAACAAAATTTATAAAATTTTTTAAAAAAGTACTTTACATTAAGTAATTTTTGTGGTATATTGTTTTTAGGTTGTTATCCCTCTCTTTAATCTGAATATTGATAGTATGTTATGTTAGTATTCAGAGAGTACCTGCTGTTAAGTCAGCAGGTACAAATTATTTAATTTATTTACTATTAAGTTAAGGAAATTGGAGGAACGAAAGATGAAAGAAACTATGACTGTTCATGAGGCTCTGTGTGAAGCAAAAGTATTGGAAAAACGAGTACGTCAGGCAACGAACAAAACTTTTGTCACCTATAATAAGTGTTCAAACATGAAGATTGATGGTGATGATATTTCTGTTTTTAAGGATAGGGTAAAGGCAGATTATCAAAGTGTTTGTGATTTAATTAAACGTTTTTCTGCTATTAAAGAAGCCATCAGCCTGTCTAATGCAAAAACAATAATTGAAGTTTGTGGAAAAAAGATGTCAGTTGCAGAAGCTTTGTGGCAGATGAAATACGGAGTAGAGTTAAAGGAAAATTTGTTGTATGCTCTGCAAACCCAATACAATACTTGTGTAAATAAGGTTAATGTGGAAAATACACAAAGATTTGAAGAAAAGTTGGAACGTTTTGTAGCTAACGCTCTTACAAATGCCAAAGAGAAAACAAACTCTGAAGACCTGCAGAAATTGACTGAAGTTTTCAAAAAACAAAATACTTATGAACTCATTGACCCTATCGGTATTGAAAAAGAAATTAAAGGGTTAGAAGAGAGCGTTAACTCCTTTAAGTCTAAAGTGGATTCTTGTTTACAGACAAGTAACGCTACCACTATTATTGAAATTGAATATTAAGATTTGATTTTAGTTGCTATGTAATGAAAACAGTAAATCTTCCGTCTTTGTTTTCTTTACAGGTCTTGATGGCAAAGTGAAAATATAATGTGTAAACCTGTTGTCGAGCCCAGGACATATATGTGGGCACTTGTATGTTAAACAAGCATAAAAATACTTAAAATGCTTAATCTTTTTAGAGGAAAAAGATTAAAAGTTATTGAGTATTGTTTACTAAATACTGATTATTTAAATATGTAATATTGATTAACTATATAGAGTATTGTTTATCAAATATCAAGTATTTAGGATTCAATGATAAAATCTATGGTAAATAGGTTTGTACTACACGGAATGTTTAAGGCTCTGTTTCCTCATAGCTGTTATGTAGCAACTATCTATAATTTAGGAGAGCTGGCCGAGTGGTTGAAGGCAGCGGTTTGCTAAACCGCCAGAGATTTTAAGCTCTCACAGGTTCGAATCCTGTGCTCTCCGCCATTGGAGGCGTACTCAAGCTGGTTGAAGAGACTGGTCTTGAAAACCAGGAGGACCGAAAGGTCGCGTGGGTTCGAATCCTACCGCCTCCGCCAAATGGCAGGTTAGTATAATGGTTAGTATACAAGATTGTCGCTCTTGAGATACGGGTTCGATTCCCGTACCTGTCGCCATACTCCAGGATAGTTCAGTCGGTAGAACGGATGGCTGTTAACCATCATGTCGGGGGTTCGAGTCCCTCTCTTGGAGCCAACCGATAAGTAGAAAGTACCTTGACGTGGTTTATCGGCTTTTCACTAAAACTTTCTTATGCCGCTGTAGCTCAATAGGCAGAGCAGCTGACTTGTAATCAGCAGGTTGTAGGTTCGATTCCTATCGGCGGCTCCATTTCCTCGTAGTGCAATGGTAGCACAACGGCCTTTGGAGCCGTTGATGTTGGTTCGAGCCCAGCCGAGGAAGCCAATGTGGGTAGGTGCCCGAGTGGTTAATGGGAGCGGACTGTAAATCCGCCGCGTTTTGCTTCGGTGGTTCGAATCCACCCCTGCCCACCAATTTTAGCAAGTAAAGGACAGTAACTTAAAGGCAGAGTAACAGGAACGCAAAGCCTGTATAGTGTTAGTTCGAGTCTAACCTGTCCTTTTCTTTATAATATGTGGTATATAGGTGGGTAGTTTAATGGTAGAACAATGGCCTCCAAAGCCATGAGATGAGGGTTCGAGTCCTTCCCTGCTTGCCATAAAGTATATCGGGGTGTAGCTCAGTTTGGTAGAGTACATGCCTTGGGAGCATGGTGTCGCAGGTTCAAGTCCTGTCACCCCGACCACAAACGGAGTTTGTAATTCAATGGTAGAATACATGATTGTGGCTCATGGTATCTTGGTTCGATTCCAGGCATTCTCCCCAAACGCTCCGTTAGCTCAGTTGGTAGAGCATTTGACTTTTAATCAAAGGGTCCCGCGTTCGAGTCGCGGACGGGGCACCAAATATTTTGAAGGTATTGATTTCGGAAATCAAACGGTCTGCAAAACCGTGAAAACAGGTTCGACTCCTGTTACCTTCTCCATATGAATCTTAATATTTCCTCGTAGTCTAATTGGATAGGACATCACACTACGAATGTGAGGGTTGGGGGTTCGAGTCCCTCCGAGGAAGCCATGCGGATATGGTGTAATGGTAACACTACAGCCTTCCAAGCTGTCGTTACGGGTTCGAGTCCCGTTATCCGCTCCATATTAAATTAGATAAGGAAGTGCAAAAGATGAAAAAGAAAGATGAAGTTAGAAATTATGAAATTGTCTATGTAAAACTAAACTGTGGCATCGAGGTACCTATTAAATTGATTGTCAAACAAGATTTTAATAGGGTAATTGCTTTATCTAATGAAAAAGCAATGGGGGTTGTTTTCCAATATTTTAGAAAGAAGACTGGAAAATACATGAATCGTGCTTATTTTAGTAGTTATGTTAGTAGGAGATTAACTTTAAATCCTGAATATAAAACAGTCGCTGTTTGCAATAAAGAAGATTATTGGAATGAAGAGTATGGGAAACAGTTAGCTGTTGATAAGATGAAAAAGAAGTTGGATAGGGTAGTTGAAAAGAGAATTGATTTTCTTACTGTTGTTTTAAGAAATCTTTTTGAATTGTTTGTTTAATAATTCGTCCCTGTGACGGAATTGGCATACGTGCTTGTCTTAGAAGCAAGATTTTCTGGGTTCGACTCCCAGCAGGGATACCAATGATAATGTTTTAAAGCGGCTGTGGCGGAATAGGCAGACGCAAAGGACTTAAAATCCTTTGTCAGTAATGACGTGTGGGTTCGAGTCCCACCAGCCGCACCAAGTTTAAGGGGCCCGTAGCTCAGCTGGTCCAGAGCCGGCGGCTCATAACCGCTTGGTCGGGGGTTCGAATCCCTCCGGGCCCACCATTTAAAAGTAATATAATATGTTGTAGGGGACATATTATATTAAGTGGCTCTTTAAGCGTACTCTGGTTGTTTCGGTAAGGTATAAGAGCCACATATTGGCTCCATAGTTCAGTTGGATTAGAACAACGGACTTCTAATCCGTAGGTCGCAGGTTCGAGTCCTGCTGGGGTCACCAATGCAGGAGTAGCTCAGTTGGTAGAGCAAGGGACTGAAAATCCCTGTGTCAGTGGTTCAATTCCACTCTCCTGCACCATATATAATTAAATAGTTATATCTATAAAGGACGGCTTTGGTTGGTTTTACTGAAGCCGTTTTCTGTATATATGAATATGTTATATATAAAGGTATGTAGGGTCCTTGGAGGTATAGCTTGTGAGTAATGATTTATGCACAGTTGTAACAAGAAATAGAACTGTATTTCTTAACAAAAATTTAAGTTTGAAAGAAGTTATCGAAAAAACAAATGATATGGGTTTAAAGTTAAGTTTAAGGAGGACGTTGCAGTACTATGGATTAAGGTATGTAGAGGATAGGTCTTTTATATCAAGGTATAGGGAAGAATTTAATTTATTAAATCGTTCTATGTATGACATAACATTACATGAATTATTGGTTTATAAGGAAACATTAATATATCGAAAAGCATTTAAGTAGGAGAGTTTAATATAATGTCTGTAAAAATTGGGGACGAGGTATTTCATAATACTTTTCCACCTATCGATGGGGTAGTTACTATAATACAAAATAGAATAAATAATGAAAATTTGATAGGTGTTTTACGAATGGATACGGGAACAATATTTTGGGATGATGAAAGTACATGGGACGCAGTTAATATAAGTAAAATAAAACAAGATGATAATATTGTAGATGTAGAGTATCAAGAAGTTTATTAGAAAATACTTTACTTTAAGTAAATTTTGTTGTATAATGGTAATAGATGGTAATAAGTGGTTATAAAGTAGTTTAAATGGTAGAAGGGGGTTAGGGTTATGAGAAGTAATAAATTAAAAAGGAAAGTTGTTTTTTCATTAAAAGTGTTTTTATTAATATTCTCTGTTTTTATAGTTTATTCTATTTTTTATCTTGCAGGTATTTTACAAGCAAAGAATAAGTGGGAAGTTAGTAATATACCTGTAAAAGTTGATAGAATTGAACAAAAGGAAACTGTAAATATCAAAAAGAAAAATATATATAAAATTGAGGATACTGTTGTATATCAAATACCTTGTTCCGATAAAGAGTTAGAACTAATGGAATATGTTGTTGAGATGGAAGCTCATGATTTAAGTTACAAACACAAAGAATTGATTGCTTGTGTTATTGTAAACAGAGTTTGTTCTAAACTTTTCCCGAATACAATAAATGATGTTATTACAGCAAGAAATCAATTTCCATCGATATATAATTACTACAACAAAAAGTTTCACCCTAATCAAGACACTAAAATGGCAGTTTATAATGTGTTAACTGGAAGGGTAAATAGGTCTATGGTATCAAAAGACGCTGTTTTCTTTTATAACCCATCAATTTGTGGTAGTAATAGCTTTTTTGAGAATAGGGAATTAGTTTTAGAGATGGATGGTCATAGATTTTTTCGTTAAGTTGTATAGGTGGTATTTTGGTAATAACTATAGATAATAACTTGTTAATTTTGGTTTTATCGATTTTTTTGTTGTTTACTGTAATATTGATTATTTTTTTATTGTTAGAAATAAATGAATTAAAGAAGCAGACTGGGTATTTGTTAAATACTATGAATACTTTGTCTGGTTTAGAGAATTATAATCTTGAGTTGGGGGAAAATATATATCAAGCAATATCAAATTCTGATTCTGAACAAAAAGAAGATTCAGAAGATGAAAGTTTAACTTTGGAAAAAGCTTTATATAGTTAATAAGATAATAGGTTAAGGTTAATGGTAGTGTAGGAAAGAGGGTGTAAGATATTATTTAAATTAAGGATACTGATATAAAATGAGTGATATAGATAAAAATGTTAAAGAAGACGTTGTAGTTGGAAACTTTCCATTAAATTATGTTGCTTTGTGTGGAGATGTTGTCGATAATCCTATCTTCCATCATAAAACACATGATGAGAGTATTTATAGATTTTTTGTTTCTGTACCAAGATTAAATAGGGAAGTTGCAGATATAATACCTATAGAAATATCTGATAGAGTTGTTGATTTGAATAAAATTGTTAAGGGAAATAAGATTGGTATTGAAGGACAGTATAGGTCTTTTAATCAACAAAATGAAAATGGAAAAGTAAGCTTAAAATTGTTTGTTTTTGTAAAAGATGTAACTTTTATGGAAACAGAAGGTTTTAGTCAAAATGACTATGCTAATTTTGTAAGGTTAGTAGGGTATATCTGTAAAAAACCTGTGTATCGAAGAACTCCTTCAGGAAGGGAAATTTCAGATGTAATTCTTGCAGTAAATAGAATATATGGAAGGTCAGATTATATACCATGTATTACTTGGGGAAGAAACGCAAGGTATGTATCATCAAATTTAAATGTTGGAGATAGAATTGAAGTAGAGGGAAGGTTACAAAGTCGAAAGTATTATAAAAAGTTAGAAACAGGGATTGAAGAACATACTGTATATGAAGTATCGACTTATAAAGTTGTTAAAGTGGAAAATGAAGAGGTTTAATTTTGTTTGATTTTCTAATATATCTATTAAAATTGTTTTTTACGCTTTTATTTTTCTTTTCTGTAGTTTGTTTTTTGGTTTTATACTGTCTTGTGAAGTATAGTGAAGATTGTATATCAAAACCAGTAACAGAGAATGAATATAAAGAGTTTCTTGAATTTATTGATGATTATAATTTAAAAAAGTAATATCCGTGAGCGCCTGAAAGTTTGTTGACACCTCCTTAAAAATTTTGCTTCTTTCGATTGGTCTTTCCCAATGGTTTCCGGGCTTAGCCATGGGTTTTCATTTTTCAACGGGTAATAAGTGAAAGAATATTTCTGCTCACGTTTATTATACAATTATCTATGAGGGTACTATGGCAGCTATAACTTCTGATATTGTTGATTATAGAAGAAAACTTGATATTTTAACTACTTATCTTTCTTTTTATACAAATGAAGAACTTGAAAGCTTGTTTAATTGTACAAAATTGACTGATATTTTAGATAATTATGATTATGTTGAGATAAAAGCAAGGTTAGCAAATTTTAGAAATAATGCACAAGAGTCCGATGTACAGATAGGCTCAATAGTTACTGTTAAAAAACCTTATTTAACCAATGGTTCATATAGTTATCTTGATGGTATTGTTATAGGATTTCGGACGGTGTATCTTGATGTAAATAGGAGAGAGTATTATAGGGTTTTTGATATACTTGTTAGACTGTCAGATTCTCAAAATAATTATCGATATGATGTTATGCATGAGGTAGTTAGTGACTTAATTGTTTCAGGTAATGTAATTGATAAAGTTGAAGATGTGATAAGGGAATATAATAGGTACATTTTGGAAATACCTGTGTAGTTGTGGAGTTAGGTTAATAATAAAGATATTGTAGAGAGATTTAATCTCTCTAATTTTTTATAAAAAATTATAAAAAATTTTATAAAAAATACTTTACATTAAGTAAATCTTATGGTATAATATAATCGAGGTAGGAAAGTGTAGTAAGTGGGTTCAGTTAAAGGGAGGTAATGGTAATGAAAGAAATGTTAGATGGTAAAAAACTTAAATCTTATGAAGGGTTTGTTTTGGGAATGAATTTAAGAAGTGCCTATATGCTTCTTATGAAATTGAGAAATGCAGATAAGGAGTTGATAGTAACATTAAAACAGTATGTAAGGAAATGTACTAACAATGAAGAATCTTTAAGGGTAACTGTTAGGGATGATGGGGACACTTACTTGTATAAAGAAGTTCTTGAGTCTGATAATATGGAAGATGCAGAAAATGAGTTTCGGTGTTATCATAAGAGAACTTATGTGGATAGGGGGTATGATTGTACTGGTCAGTGGTTCACTTCCTGGCACAAAATTTTCTGTATTAATGGAAATTACGTGCTGTATCATAGTATAGCCTGTGATTGTTGATGGGGGTGGAGGTGATTAGATAATGACTATCAGAGAGTTTATTGCGAAAAGTATGATTGGTGGTGTAGAAGATAGGTATTTTAAACTGATAGAAATCAATGCACCTAAAGTTGTGATTGAAAGTTGTGAAAAGGTTTTAAATGATATGAGGTCTGGAATAGTTAAGGTTGGGGGCGATGTTGAAGTTCTTGATGAAGAGTATAAAAAGGTAGAAGTTAGAACGGGAAGGGGAGGTAAAACTTACTTACATATTAATGACAATGTTAATTTCTTTCCACAAGCAAAATATGGTATGTATGTTAAAAGGGTTTAATGGTAAAAGAAAGTAGGTGCAATATAATGAACAAGTCCTATAAAGATAGAGTTTTTCTAAAGTCTGTGTACCAGTTGGTAAGTCTTTTTGGGTTGGTTGTAATGGTTTTAGGGTTTTTTGGGATTATGGGGGTGGTAGGACATTCTGAAACAGAGTATGTAATTAGTTCAGTAAGTATATGGTCAATTTTTGATTATGTGTTTTATGTGTTATTATCTATGTTAGTAATTTCTGCTGGGTATGCTTTTGAAAGTTTTGGAAAATATGGTGTTTATGTACAAGAAAAGTGGTTGAAAAGGTTAGAGGGTAAGTAAAGGAGGTTGTGGTTTGTTATGTGTAATTATGATGATGTGATTCGAATTAAAAAGGGAATGGTTTTTTGGTGTGACTTGGACCCGGCTATTGATAAGATGAATGTTCCGTATTTGAGCAATGAAAAGGGTATAGCAGTAAAGGATAAGGTGATGTATGGGAGACGTCCTTGGTTGGTTGTTTCTGATAATTGTAATAATAAGGCTGATGCTTTATGTACTGTAGTTCCATTTAGTCAGAGTTGTGACCCTTCACTTCCTTATCATATTCCTGTTAAGGTTTTTAGTGAAAGTAGCACTATTTGTGTTGAGCAGGTAAGAACAGTAAATTGCCAGATGTTGGTAAGTTATTATTGTACTGTTAGTGATGAAGTTCTTGGAAAAGTTGAAAGTGTAATCATTAAGTATTTTGGACTTCCAGCGCAGAATTTGTGGCAGGGTATTGGTATTAAAAATGCTCTTGACAGGGTAGAAGCTTTGATTGGTGGTATTGTCGATAAAGAGAAAGACAAAAGAGCTTTTTCTGAAGAAGATGTTGAGTATTTAGTTAAAGGGGTCTTAAAGAAGTTAGAAACTAATAGTGTTAGTATTGAAAACAGTATTCAAGAGGAAGAGAAAAAAGAAAAGCACGCTGAAATCGATTTGTCTAATGAAAGGGTTAAAAGTTTTTACAGTAAATACCCTAATGTTTATCAGAAAGATTTAGAAAGTGGGTATGTACAACCTGTACCTTATGTAGATAGAACAAATAAAAAATCGGTTAAACAGAATTGGACAGTTGAAAATTGTAAAGAGTTTTTAAGTGACTGTGATAATTTGTCTATCGGTGATGTGATTAGTAAGTGGGGGTTGAAGGATAGAAAAGCCTTTTACCAGAGAAAGTATTATTGTAAAAACGCGTTAAAGAAGGCTAATAAAGATTAAATAAATAATTTAAAACACTGTACTCTTTTTTAGGGTACAGTGTTTTTACGTATAGGTTAAAAATGAAGGAGGGATATTTTTATGTCAACAAAAGATAGTTTAGGGGATAGAATGAAGGAAAATTATGAAAACAGGTATCGTATATTTTTAACACGAAGAACACCTGTTATCATAAGATTGGATGGTAAAGCTTTTCATACTTTTACAAGGGGTATGGATAAACCTTTTGATGATATTATGTTAATTTCCATGGTAAGTACTGCAAAAAATCTTTGTAATACTGTTATGGGATGTCAAATAGCCTATGTACAAAGTGATGAAATTTCTTTATTGTTACACGATTATAAAAAATTGGAATCGCAAGCATGGTTTGATTATAATTTACAAAAAATTTGTTCCGTATCAGCTTCTATAGCTACTTCCAGTTTTAATCAAGTTTTTAGGTATTTAGTTTCTACAAATTCTAAAACAGAAGAAAAGAGAGAATTATTGTCTAAAAAGTTTGATAAAGCTAATTTTGATGCCAGAGCATTTAATATTCCCGAGTCTGAAGTATGTAATTATTTTATTTGGCGTCAACAAGATGCTATAAGAAATAGTGTTGAAGCTGTTGGTCAAGCCAATTTTTCACAAAAAGAACTGCATGGGAAAAGTTGTAAAGTAATAAAAGAAATGTTGTTGGAAAATAAGAATCTAAATTGGGATTCTATTTTAACAAGGTATCAGAGGGGGATATGTGTTAGAAAAGTGGAGACAGAAGATATTATTAATGGTAATAAAGTTTTAAGGTCAAAATGGGAAGCAGATTTTGAAATACCCATTTTTTCTGAAAATAGAAATTATACTGAAGAATTATTAAGGACGGTAGAGGGTTAATATGTCAAGTTTTCCTATAGAAGAATTTGAAAATCAAGAACAGCTAGATAAATGCTTAAGTTATTGGAAAGAAAAGTTAGGGTTGCAGAATTGGCTAATAAAAGCTAAAATTATTAAACAGGAAGATTTTGAGTTGGATGGTTGTAGTGGTGAAAATTCTTTTGTATATGAAAGTAGAACATCTGAAATACATCTTATAAGTAAAGATGAGTTTCCTGAAGATACTGTTGAAAGATATTGTGCTGAGTGTATTTTGGTACATGAACTTTTACATTGTATGTATTGCTATATGAGCTATAAGGGAAATAAAAATAAAAAGACGTATGAAGTTAAATATCTTAAAGTGAACGAACACCAGAAGTTGGATAGTATGGCAAAGACTTTAATTATGGTTAAATATAATTTACCATTAGATTATTTTTACAAGGATTTTGAGGTAGAGGAACAGGGGAAATGACGTTAGAGAATTTATATAATATACTAAAGGAAATAAAAGAAGAAATTGAAAATCAAGGAAGGGTTAAAATTGCAGGAACTGAAAAAGGTACAGATAATATTCCTGTAGTAGTAGTTACATATGATGGTGGGTACATGGGAGCCTCTCCTTGTTCGGAAGTTGAATCAGTTGGGTTAGGTTTTGATTGGGACGCAGGCAAATTAATGATTCTTACAAAAGATAAATTATATACAGGGAAAACTTTAAGGAGGAATTAATACAAGTGCAAGGAAAGAAACCTACATACGAACAGAGAAAATTTTTATCAAGTAAGGGTTTAGATACTTATACGTGGTTAGTTCAGAAAGACTCTACTAAATGGATGCAGTTGATAAATAAAGAAACTAATGAGGTAATAAGAGTTGATAAAAAGTGAAGATGAAAGTTTAGAAGATTTTAGAAATCAAGAAGACATTGACTTTTTTATTGAGTTTTTGTTAAATAGTTCTAAATTAAATCAGTTGGTTGTTTTGTTTAAGGATAAAGCAACGAAAATAGCAAGAGAAAATTATTATCCAGAAAATGGGTTAGTCATATTTAAAAATCTAAATGATTGGTCTATTGATGGGTTTTCTTCTTTTGAGATGTCAGAGTTTTTAATTAAATATAGGGATAAAATTAATAAAATTCTTTTTACTACAAATGATGGTAGTGTACAGGGTTTTGTTAATGCTTATGAGTCAGAGTTGTTTTCAGATTATGGTAACTATGCTTCTGTTGTTGTGGTTGGTGATGGAAAAGGTGTTATGAAATTTCCTGGTAAGATTAATCCAGAAACAAGCAGGTTGTCATGGTCAAGTGATACTCTTTATGGAAGTTATAGAAAGACTTTTAGAAGATAATTGTCTTTCTATAACTCTTTTAATTTATTTTAATTATTTTTACTTTATTTAATGTTACTAAAAATAAAATCACTTCTTCTTAACTTATTATCACTATTATCTTCCGTAAATGTAATAAACGTAATAAATGTAAGAGTAGTATGATAAAGAATACCCTTATTTATCCTTTTATAAACGCTTATAATAGTGTTACTAATAGTGTTACTAAAAAGATAGGTGGTTTTAGTTTAGTAAAAGATAATCCAGTAATATTAGTGAGTTATTGTGATTATTATGCTGGTTGATAGCAGTACATTTCTATCATAACTTTTTTCACTAAAAATTGAATTAAAAGAAATTATAACAGGAATGAAGCAGGAATAAATTGAAACAAAATAACATGACAGAGAGTGAAGTAAACTGAAATCAAAAGAAAAATATAAATAAAATTAGTAATAAACAAATAATAACCTATAAGAGAGAAAGAGAAAATGATTGATTCTATAAAAGATTTTTTAAGCAAAATTGTATTATTGTTATGTGGTATCACCCTATCTTTTCAGATAGCGAATTTTATATTATGCCGATGTATAGATAACGGGTTTATTCCAGAGGAAGATACTTTATTTTTCGTAAGAGATATTATCAGTATGGGTAACGTGATTTTTCAAACCTGTAAATATTTATGTGGAATCGGTATCCTATACGTGTTTGCAAGTTATATCCAATATATTTTTAGGGTGTATTGTCAGTAACAAAAGGGTTATATATATAAATTTGATAACATGTTCTTAAATTTTTATTAGAGAATAGGGAGAGTAAAGAATGAGTTACGAAAAAGTCAACCCTATATTAGAGGTTTTAAAATTATGAGAAAGATAATAGAAGCAATTGAAATTTCAGAAGCAGGTATCCGTGATTATTTAGGTGGTACACAAGAACGTACACCTATGTCCGAGAAATATACTGTATTTGGTGTCAAGTGTGGGGAAATCATTTCAGAAGATAAATTTCTAATGATAGTTAAAAAGGGAATTCGTAAAAGTATTTCGAATTACATGAAAAACGGAAAAGTCGGTGGAACACCTATTAGTGAGCTAAGAGTAAGTGAATATACTTTAAAATCACCGTTTACTTTCAGTGGAATTACGGATAATGAAATTAAATGGAGGTCTGAACGTTATAGAGACGCTAAAAAGTTTTATATAGAAAATAATAAAAAACCACCTTTAGAGAAATGGTGGGTCAAAATCCATTTATATTTTAGATATGGTTATGTTGATTTTTTAAAGGAAAATTCAAACGAAATTAAGAAAGAAATATTAAGTATGGTAGATGGACATCCGAATATAGAGATAGATGTGTCAACCCCGTCTTATGACCATTTCAAGAAAGATAGAGTTGCAGTAGTTTCTGTAAGTATGCACATATCCTACGACCCAGACATAGAAGGTAAATAAGAGGTTTGTAATATGAATAAAATTAATTTAATTATAGAGGGTTTAAATAAAGTAAACGAAGCCGGTATCCGTGATATAAAATATGGAAATAAACAAGAACGTACACCTATGAATGAGAAATATACTGTATTTGGTGTAAAATGCGGTGAAACTATTACAGAAGAAAAATTGATTGAAATATTGAAAAAAGGGATACGGAAAAATATTCGTAATTATATGAAGAATGGTAAAATCGGTGGTAAGTCTATTACTGAATTTGCAGTAGGCGATTATACTATGAAGACACCTTATATGTTTAGAGGGATTACGGATAGTGAAATTAAATGGAGGACTAAACTTTATAGAATTTATAAAAAGGAGAATATAGAAAAAGGTAAACCTTTAGATAAATGGGATGTTATTATTTATCTATGCTTTAAACCACATTGGTATCCAGATTTTCTAAACGAACATTCAGATGAGATTAAGAAAGATATAATAGGTATGGTAGGTAATCATCCAAATATAGAAATAAGTGTATCAAGTCCTTATTTAGGGCATTATAAAAGAGATGAAGTTAGGATGGTACAAATAAATTTACATATAGCATATGACCCAGCAGATATAGAGTAAATAAGAGGTTTGTAATATGAATAAAGTTGGTTTAATTATAGAAAGTTTAAGAGAAGTTAATGAAGCAGGAATACGTGATATAAAAACAGAGGTATCCGATGATTTAAAGGATAAACTAAAGGTTAAGGATAAGATATTAGAAAAATATAATAAAAAAGTAAATAACGGACTTACAGGACAAAAAAGAGTAAGAATTCATAATTATGGTTCTTATTTAGTTCCTTTTGATAGGTTTTATGGGGAAGAAGTTTTCAAAAAAATTAGAAGAGATTTTGAAGGTTTATTAAATAATATTGAATTTTCAGTACAAGATATAAATAAAAATTTGTACACATTTAAAATAAAAGATTGTTTAATGGGAAGTTGGAAAGAAAGATATTCAAATGAATGGGATACACCAAAAGAGAAGACATATAATTTAGCCGGTAAGTTTAGAGATACTAAAATTTATGATGAAATTGAATTTTTGAAATTAAGTGGAAAAATAGGGTTTAGTAGAAAACAGTACACAAACTTTGTGTACCCTAATGGGGCTGTTGAAACTAAATTAGAAAAATCATTAAAAGAGCCTATCGAGTCTTATTTTAATAATATTTATGGACGTAATAATGGGTCTGGTATATTTTGTTATGTTGATTTTGAAGATACTTATTCTAACATTCCAGGATATTGGGCTGGTTTAAATAGAGATAGGGTACCAAAAACACATGTTACAGATGATGAAATTTATGTAAACATGGAAGTAGAGATTATACTTCAATGGCTTTATGACCATAATGGGTGTTATAGCAGATACTATGATTTATAATATAGGGAGTTTATAATGAGAAAGATAATAGAATCAGGAATTATCAGTAATTCAGAACTGAAAAAACTAAAATCAACCTATAAAAAGGGAGATAGGGTTGAATTATTAAAAATGAATGATAGACAGGCTCCTCCTGTAGGTACAAGAGGAACTGTAGAGTTAGTAGATGATATTGGTACCATTCATGTACGCTGGGATACAGGTTCTGGGTTAGGGGTAGCCTATGGGGAAGATAAGTGTGTGAAAATCAGTGAAGCAGGGATCAGGGATTTAAAAGGTGACATATATAAATATAAAAAACCCACAGAGATAAGGGATTCAATTTCTATAAAAAATATACTTAATGGTGAGTTACAGAAGTTTTCTCAAAAAGAAGCAAATAAAAAGATAGATACAATGCTTGGCTTGTTAGATAAAAAATATGATAAGTTTATGGACTATTGTAAAAATGAACAGTATATGTGCTATTATAGAAATGTACATGATGAAGACTACCATTTGGATAATTTACATGGGAATGGATTTTATAAAAATAGTACAATATTAGTAACAGTTATTTTATCTAAAACAGCAAAAGTATCTCCTGATTTTCTTAAATCTTGTTATAAGGATTGCATTTTGCCAGGGTGTGAGATGAGGGTTTCCTCTTATATAAGAAAATGGGATGATTTACCAGAAAAATATAAATGGGTGATTGATGAACCTGATAAGGTATTATTTACACAAGTAGAATTTTTAGTTTTTATTGATGAGGGGTATTAAATTTATGAGAAAATCTGATTTGATTATAGAAAGTTTAAATGAAGCAGGAATCAGAGATATAAAATCTTCTGATATAAAATATGTAGTAAGTGGCAGTGGGAATTTAAATGATTACTTACATAGTGTAAGTAAGAGTACAATTCTTGGACAAATCGTAAATTATGTAAAATCATTGAAATCCTTAAAAGAAGTCAAACCCGCACGTGACTTTTTCGGTTATGAAAGTAAGGGTAGAGATATAGAAAAACTCTTTAATGACTCTAATGGTACTGAAAAAGATGAGTTATATGACTATGTCAGTAAAGTGAATAAACAGTACGATAGTAAATATAAACCCGTTTTATCTAAAATCTTAAAAGACTTTGAAGAACTGGATAGAAAAAATCCAAATCCACTTAAAGCAATTATGGATTATGGTGATGGGTATTATACCGAAGAAGTTTGTGATAGATTTAATATAACGATTGAGTCAAAAGATTATGCGGGTTATACAAACGTAAATGGTAAGTACTGTATAAGTATTTGGTTAAAAGGTGAAGATGACGATGACTGGATTGGAAGTGCAGATGAAGATGGGTTTACCTATGAATTAAACGCACCACCGTCTTGTAAGAAAAATTTATATGTATGTGTTAGTAAACTTTATTTGTGTTATGCCTTTGAAGAAAACATAAATAAAATAAAAAGTGGTGTAGATAAATTTATTAAAGATAACTTTTAATAAATTTATCATTGGTGGATAGCATGAATAGACAAAGTTTAATTATAGAGGGGTTAAACGAGGCTGGAATCCGTGATTTTAAAGGAAATACACCTAAAGACGAGTTTAATAAGGTAGTGGAAAAACATAGATTAGGAACATTAAAAGTTCTAAATTATAATTACGATACCCCTTTAAATTTAAGTGATGCTGAATGGTTTCGTGACGAGTTTGATAATTTATTGAGAAAATTGTATAATTTTGTATCACGTAAAGTACGCTATAATTTAAAAACACAGTATTACATTCAACATTGCACAGATAAAAGAGCATTTAGAGAAGCTAAAAAGTTGTGGAAAAAAGAAAAAATACATTCTTTTGTGCCTTTTGCTTATGTTCATTTAACTTTTTGTGTAGGAAAAGATTTTTATACGGAAGATGATGCAAATAAGTTTGGTGTAGACGATGTTATAGAAATTCTTACATCAAAAGAGTATTGTGTGCCACCTTTACAGAGAGAATATATTCAAGTTGTTAATATAATACCTATAAATAAGGGTAGTATAAAACCTGTTTTATATATTAGTAGTTTTGATGGACAAGATGGCAAATTTTTTAATTTAAGAGCTGTTTTTGATTATTTTCCAGAGGATAATGATATATGAGAAAAGTATTAGAAGCTGTTGAAACACCAATGCCTGAAGACTTGTTTAAGGGTACGTTTTATACAGGCATTACTGTAAAACAGATGGTGTACAAAGAGGGTAAAAATGATGAATTTGTAAATTTCATTAACAGTATACCTGATGATAAAGGAAAAACGTTTTTACAGATTGTAAGTGAAGATGATGCTTACAGAGCATATCGTAAGGGTAGGAAATTAATTGTAACCTATACAGATGGAAATGGAAATACCGAAGAAATAATAACGTTTGATGTTAGTGACGATGATAAAACAAGAAAAGCCTGTTTGTTCTTGTCAGATATTATAAATCAGGTAAGTAACGAGGTTGTAACTTACGAAACTAAAACTAAAAGTTATGTAATTAAACAACATTGAGAGATGTATGTTAGCTTTATTTATATGGCCGTTTAAATAAGGATTTTTTGAAATGAGAAAAGTAATTGAAGCTGGAATACGTGATTATAAAAAGGGTATAGAGCCATTGATGCCTGGAGATAGAATGGATAAGGATTCTGCTAAAAAGTTGGCAGAAGAAATTGGTGAATATTTATATAATGGTGTAGACGGTATCAAAAAAGAGGCTGGGGTTGAAATATATTCTGGTGGTAGTAGGTATGATAGAGGGAAAAAACGTTATATGGGTGCCGTTTCTATGAAGATTAGATTTGATTATGATATTACAGATTGTGTAAATTATTTTAATAGTTATTTACAAAGAAAATACAGAGCTAAAATATCAGATGTAGAAGAAACAAGAGCGTCAAATACTTTTTTTAAATATGTATCATTGTATGTATATGTACCGTTTATAAAGTAAATAGGTAATAGGGGGAAATGGGTTATGTCATATGAAAAGTTAGCACCTATATTAGAGGGTTTACATAAATCAGTAAGTAGTATAAACGAGTCTGAAAAGGTTTATAGAAGAGATAAAAATGAGATAGAAGCAGCTGCAAAAGTAATCAGTAAAGCACCTGAAGGAACTGAAATAAAAGTAACTTTTGTAGGACTTGGGTATTCTAAAGCAGTAAATCAGATATATAAAATAGAGGGTTTTAGTAAAAAGAAGATAGTAGGTTATGATGAAGATGGAAAGCGTTTTGGAAGTTGGGTATTAAATTCAGGTAATGTAAAGAAATGGATTTGTGGTAAGGGTGCTTATGAGGTTAGAATCATAGAACCAAAAGAAAGTGAATAAAATAAGTGTGATTTGGTGAATGATATGAGAAGAATAATAGAAGCTGGGATAAGAGATTTTAAAGGCAGTGAGTATGATAAAGTTGAGAAAGTCGATTTAGATAGGTTGATGTATGATTTAAGAGACTGTGTAAAGAAATTTTTACAAGATAATCCTATATACTATTTTTCTTTTGACTTTGGGGTAGATAAGGGAACTGTTCCTTATGCTTGGTGCTCTTTTAAAGTAGAGGAAAGTCAGTATAAGGGTAAATATAAAAAAGTAGATTCAAACGTTCTTAAAAAAGCTGTAAAGCCGATAGTAAAAAAGAATTGTAAATTAGAGGTAGTTTGGGGTTATTCTGGTTTTAGTAAAGATAGAGAATATGAGATAAGAATTACACCTATAGTAAAGGAGTCTGTAATGGAAATTGAAAGAGGTAAGAAACAAAATTTAATTCTTGAAGGGTTACAACAAGTTAAAATTGATGAATCAAGAGTAACTGATAAAGAGCTGAAAAAATTTGTAAAAAGCTTTGGTGTTAACTATACGCATGTAAGCGACCAACTGTTTTCAAGAAAAGAAACTAAAAAAATAAAAGATAGTGTAGACTATGCTAAAGAGCAGTTTTTAAAGGATTTAGATGGTCATTCACTTGAGTTTTCAGTAGATTTTTGGGTAGATAAAGATACTTTTTGGAAAGATGATTATGTTTATAGTTATTATGTATGGGCAGTTGTAAAAGATTCAGAATCAGAAGAGACTAAAAAATACTTAAAGTCTAAAGGTTTTGATTTTACAAAAACCGGAGCTTTTGGTAAGAAATATTCAAAATAAAGATATAAAAGAAAAAGGATATAATAATTACGCCTATAGTAAAGGAGTCTGTAATGGAAATTGAAAGGTTTAAGAAACAAAATTTAATTATTGAAGGACTTAATAAATTAAATGAAGAAGATAAATGGGTTACGATGAATGGAACTCATGTTTTAGTTGATGGTGATGGTAATATAAAAGATGAAAAATTAAGAAATAAGGTAAAAGGTAGTCAAGGTTCAGAAACTAAAAAGAAAATAGATGATGAAATTTATAAGAAAGAGTTAGAATCAAAAGTAGATAGCAGGGTACCGTTTAGGGGTAAGGATTTTTTGAGTGCAAGAACAGAGGAAGGAAAGAAAATTGCACAAAGAAACGCAAATTATGCTAAAAAAGGGTATTTAAAAGATTTAGATAAGGTTAAATTGAAAAAATCACCGGGTAGGGTTACTTTCTGTGGTGATGATGGAAATGGTAGAAGGGCTGAGTTGTCAATTAGTTCAACTATTAAAAAGGTATTTAAATCAAATACCGGAAAAGCCCTTGTTACTGTTTTAAAATCAATGGGTTTTGAAAGTGTTGGTTCTGGAAATGATGTATGGTTTAAAGAATATCCTGAAGACGATGAAGATTAAAGAGGTATAATATGAAAACAAAAACAGATTTAATTCTTGAAGGGTTACAACAAGTTAAGATAGATGAAGCTGTAAAGAAAATAACGTTTGCAAAAGCAGATAAAGAAGTTAAAGGTTTATTGAAAACGTTAAATGCCGAAGAAGTTGGTAAAAAGGGACATGGTACTGAATATAAATTTCCAAAACCAATGAAAGATTTAGAACTTGGAAAAGAAATTTATAAACATTTTGAAAAGCAGGGGTATGATGTAGAGTATTGGGATAAGAAAGAATTTGATACATCTGAAGATGACAAGCCTACATCAGATGTATCAATAGATATAAGTAAATACAAACATTTAGTTGTACAAGTAGAAAAAGGGAAATCACCAGATATTTTAGTGGTTGAAGTTATAGATTATAATTGGTAATAAAGAAAAGGAGATACTGAAGATGAAAATTTTACATCATAATGATTTAGACGGACGTTGTGCAGGTCATGTGGTAAGTTTATTTACAGGTAATAAAAATTACAAAGAAGATTATTTTGAATGTGATTATACAACAAATTTAAATAAAATACCTATTCAGAAAGATGAAGAGGTTTATATAGTTGATTTTAGCTTTTCTAAAAATACATATACACAATTTTTAAATTTGTTAAATAAGACAGAAAATGTGGTATGGATTGACCATCATGCAAGTAGCTTAGATTTATTGAAAGAACATCCTGAATTAAATAAACGTTTTAAGGGATTAGTTTCAAATGAATATAGTGGTGCCGCGTTAGCTTATATGTATTTTTATGATAAAGAATTCAATAAAATTCCTTCTTATATCCAGTATGTTTCTGATTATGATACTTGGTCTTTTGAATTTGGAGAAGATACGGAATATTTTAAGTTAGGGATGGATTGTTTAAATACTGTGGTTGGCTCAGATGTATGGGATAAGTTAGATGTTGACTCAAATAAAGATGATTATGGTTTTTTAAGTAGACTGGTAGAGGATGGTAAAATTATTAAAAAGTATTTAGATGCTCATTATAAAGAACAGATTGAAAGTGATGGATATGAAATAACAATACCTTTTAATAATAAGTTTTATAGGGCTTTGGTGTTAAATGGACATGGTAATTCTTGGGTATTTAGTGATAAGTTTAACAGTGAAAGATATGATTTATACATATTATGGAATTATGATGGAACTATATATAATTATAGTATGTATTCTAATAAAGATAGGAAGGGTTATTTTAATGTCCAGAAACTTGCTGAAAAGTATGGTGGTGGGGGACATGAAAATGCCTCTGGAATTCAGTCAAAAAAGAAAATTTGGTAATTGTAGAGGTTTAAAATGTTTAAAATTAAAAATGGTGCCATATATCATACAAGAGGAGATACGGCCGATTTTGATTTAGAGGTAGATTTTAAGGATAGAGATTCTGTAAGTTATTCAGCCGTATTATCTGTTAAAAAGAATATTAAAGATACATTATTTGTATTTCAGGTAAGGTCGGATAATGAAGGACATTTTTCAATTCCTCATAGTAAGACACAAAATTTACCGTTCGGGGAGTATGTGTATGATATAGAGATAAAAATAGATGATGATAGTGTAGAAGGATGGTATTCTACTATAGGGCCTTTCCCATACTATCTTATACCAGATGTTACTACATAAAGTAGTAGGGGGGTTGTAATGGGAGATGAATTAGTATTTTCAGTAGATAAGAATAAAGTATCATATAAAGTAACAGATAAAAATAAAGTATCTTGTAATATAGTAAATAATAATAAAGTATTATATAGCGTAGTAGATAAGAATAAAGTATCATATAAAGTAGAGGTTATAGGTGGGAGAGGTAAGGAAGGAAAGTCAGCATATGAGTTAGCTGTTGAAAATGGATTTGTTGGTACAGTAGAAGAGTGGCTAGACTCATTTTCAAATGTATGTGAAAGAAATTCTGTATACGAATTCCCGAATATAGGAAAACCTAATGTATTGTATATAGATAAAGGTGGAAATGGGACTTATAGATGGGACGATGTAGCTAGAAAATATTATTGTATAGGTAAGGATTACACACAAATCAGGTGTATAGATGGAGGTAAAGCTAATAATGGCTGATCAGACTTTAAGTAATGTTACAATTCTTTTAAGAAATGATACTGTATTAAATTGGAATACAGAAGACCCTGTACTTGGTAAAGGTGAAATTGGTATAGAAATTGATACCGGTAAATTTAAATTTGGTGACGGAATTAAAAGTTGGTCACAGTTAGGTTATAGTGGAGTTTTAGTAACTGCCTCTAATATAAATGGTAATATTAAGATAGATGGAGTAGAAACCACTGTTTATATATTGCCAATGGCTAATTCAAATACTTTAGGTGGTATTAAATCCTCAACAGGAAAAGGTGCTGTTGAAGTTGATAGTACAACGGGTACGGCATCTGTTTCAGCTGTTTTGACTGCAGACCAATTAGCTAATGCAAGAACTATTGGAATTACTGGGGACGTAAGTGGTTCAGCAAGTTTTGATGGGACGGCAAACATTTCAATTTCAGCTGTTTTAGCTGCTTCTGGTGTAACGGCCGGTACATATACAAAAGTAACAGTAGATTCAAAAGGTAGAGTTACTTTTGGGGAAACTTTGTCTGCCTCTGATATTCCGACTATAACTTTAAGTAAAATTTCTGATGCAGGAACAGCCGCAAGTAAGGATGTCGGTACATCAAGTGGAAATGTACCTATATTAGATTCTAATGGAAAGTTAGATACAGCTGTTCTTCCTTCTCTTGCTATTGGTGATACAAAAACTGTAACTACTGAATCAGACAGACTTGCTTTAACAACATCAGATGTACAAAAGGGTGATGTTGTTATTGTAACCGGGACGAATAAAACGTATCGTGTTGTAGATGATACTAAATTAGATTTAGAAGCAGGTTATGCTCAGATTTTAACACCTGATTCACCTGTTCAGTCTGTAAATAGTAAAACCGGGCATGTAACTTTAACAACATCAGATATTGCCGAAGGAAGTAATTTATATTATACACAAAATCGTTTTGATACTGCGTTTGCAGCTAAAGCTTCGACTGGTTTATCTGATGGAGCAACGATTGTGAAAACAACAGATACTTTAATATTAGACTGTGGAAATGCATAATGGAGGTGGCATAGATATGGCCACTTTAACAATTAGCGATGTCAAGATTCAGCTCAGGCACGATACTTCTCAAAATTGGTATACATCAAACCCTGTTTTGAGGGCAGGGGAGTTGGGGTTTGAGTCAGATACAGGTAAAAGTAAAGTCGGTGATGGTTCAACTTCGTGGAATAGTCTTAATTATTTATACGCATTACCTGTTCATACTCATGTTGGTACAGAAATAGTATTAACTGGTTACTCTAAACCTAATTCTACAAGTGCCATTACTGTAAATGATACTTTGAATCAAGCTATTGGTAAATTAGAAAAGGGTTTAGATGAAAAACAAGAAGTTTTAAATGTAATAACAGACGAGGATATAGCGTCTGCTTGGGGAAGTATAAATCCTTTTTCAGGTGGTGGAGAAAGTTCTTATGTATTACCTGTTGCATCTGCCAATACTTTGGGGGGTATAAAAGTAGGTAACAATTTATCAATAGACGATAGTGGTGTATTATCTGCAACAGATACCATATATACTGACTTTGTTGGTAGTGGGACAACGGCACAAAGTGGTCTTGTCCCAGCTCCACCTACCACGGCAGGAACAACGAAATTTCTCCGTGAAGATGGTTCGTGGGAAGTTCCGTCAGGGGGTGGTAGCTATACCGCAGGAGATGGTATCGACATCACCAACGATGTTATCTCATTGGAAACCGCATCTGCAAACGATATTGGTGGTATAAAAGTAGGTGATGGGTTAAGTATTGATGAGAATGGTGTATTAAGTACCATCGGTGGCGGGGCAGGAAATGCAAGCGGAGTACAAGTAACGGAGTTGTATGTAAACGATAGTGGTGCGAATACTGGAAATATTATATTGAGTAATTCATATAAAAATTATGATTTTATCGGATTTAATTTTTCGTGGGAGGCAGAATCCCCCGCATCTAATAATCCAATTCAGAATTCCTCAATAGTTTCTGTTCAACAATTAGAAGATAGTAAGGTTGGGAAATTTTCTATACATGGTTTCGGCAGTCGCTCTACTCATTTTATTATTGTAGACGATACTACATTCAATTGTACTGCAACCGAAAACGGACAAAAAATTAGTAAAATCTATGGTATCAAATTCTCAAAAAACCTCTCCGAACAAATGTATAGTAATGTGTTGTATGAGAATAGTAGTGGATGGGGCAGTGGTAGTATTACATTAAGTGATTCGTTAGAGAATTATGATTTTATACAATGTGATTATAGAAACAGTAGTGACCCTTCTCAATATATTAATTCTAATATATTCGATGCAAAATTACTATTAGATGGAAGACTTTTATCTATTTGTGGTTATAGTTCTCGCTATTTTAATGCAACTGTTACTTCTTCAACAGTATTAACATTACTTGCAAGAGGAGATTATGTTTTAACAAAGATTACTGGTTACAAACTTGCAAAAGGTGGTTACTCTGGTATCGTATCAGACGCAAGAATGACAGTAAAGAGTGGGTTTTTAGATTTAAGTAGTGGTCTTGGAAATAACACATCTAACACATTTAATATTTCTTTTGATTCTCCTATGCCAGATGCCGATTATGTTGTGTTATATGATAATGTTGGTCAACCAGATGGATATGGAAAGAGTTTTATAACGGCAAAAGATAAAACGGCGAATGGTTTTACATTCTTTATTTGGCAAGACGGACAAGCAAGACAAGCGTTAAATGGAAGCGGTTTTTCTTGGATTGCCATTCGTCCAAACTCTTACACTCGTGAAGGTATGGTAGAAGATGTATTGTATACAACTTCTACTGGTTTTACCACTGGTACAATAAATTTGTCTGGGAACATTAGCGACTATGATTTGATAGAATTTGTTATTGGCGACTCTACAGACGGAGAAAAGTTTACTAACAATCGTGTTTATAGTTCGTCCGTTTTGACAAATATAATGGGGCAACAAAACAAGTTTTTCCATCTTGCCTATTATGGTGGCGGTTGGCAGATGCTCTCTGTGGATTCTGACAACCAATTAAGTTGTAGTAATAGAAGTGGCAATACTGTTTTATATAAAATCACTGGTATCAAATTTGGCAGATATGTCTCTGGTGTTGCGGTAGATACTACAGTAACAGAGAACAGCGATGCAGTTATAACTTCTGGTGCAGTGTATGATGCGTTGCAAAACATTCCTTCTGGAGGTGGGGGTTCGTCTATTACCGTAGATTCCACTATCACACAAGGAGGTACTAACCCAGTAGAGGGCGGTGCAATTTATGACGGACTTTCCGAATTAGGTAGTGGTCTTACTTCTCTTTCTCAAGCGATGCTTAATAAACAAGACAGATTAACATTCGATACCACGCCTACGGCAGATAGTTCAAATCCAGTGACAAGTGGTGGCGTTTATACCGCATTACAGAACTTGCCTACTGGCAGTGGTGATGTAACAACCAACACAGACCAGAACATTACTGGCACAAAGACATTCGTAGGTTCAAAGAAGGTTGGGTTCAAACAGTCTACCACCAAAGATAAATTAGGATTCACATTGTATGGTAATACTGGTACAGAACGTGGTTATCTTGAGTTCAACCCAACGAACACAGTAGACGGCGTTACTGGTTTGATGACTCTTGGTAATTATGCGACATCTGCCGCAGGACTTACACAAGTAGGATTTAGGAGATATTCCAGTATTAGTGGTGCAAATGGTGCGTACAACTTACTCATGCCATTGATTGCGGATGCAAAAAGTCCGTTTAACCTCACAACGAATTATACTAACTTTTATCTGCTATTAGGTGTTACGGATGGAACTATTATGACTAAAGTAGATAAAAGAGGAATTTTGGATTTAAGTGCTATCTTAAATGCACATAGTGGCGGTGGCGGTAGCTGTCCAGTTGGTACTGTTCAAGCATATGCTGGAAATACTGTTCCTAATGGGTGGTTACTGTGTGACGGAAGTGCAGTATCTCGCACAGACTATGCGGACTTATATGCTGTTATTGGTGATACATATGGAGCAGGAGATGGCACAAGCACTTTCAACTTGCCGAATTTGGTTGACAAGTTTGTTGAGGGTAGTGCTACGGCAGGAACGGAAAAACAAGCAGGACTGCCTAATATTGAGGGATATTTTTCTATT
>Ga0326513_10000209_pt1 | contig 47078 bp, 76 predicted proteins | sample 2_2465_0518_D_FD_203654 | JGI IMG/M metagenome (GOLD analysis project Ga0326513, IMG submission 203654) | Bovine rumen microbial communities from UC Davis, California, United States - 2_2465_0518 | ecosystem: Host-associated > Mammals > Digestive system > Stomach > Rumen | place: USA... | reverse complement strand
GGAAGGGAAAGATTATGTTAGATACGTATTTAAGAGCGGGTCAGTGCTGGACAATATAGCAGCTCGTGAAACTTCGAGAGGACAACGCCGCCATGGTGGACTCATGGAAGAGTGCGTCGGTATTGATGGAACGATTCTTAACGAAGTTATTATTCCTACAATGAACGTTTCTCGCCGCGGTGCATGGGGCGATAAAGATGATAATGAAGTATTAAACAAGAGTCAGATTTATGTTACAACAGCGGGTTGGAAAAATACATTTGCTTATGACAAGTTAATTTAGCTACTTGTTTGGGAAATTATTAAACCTGAGCGCGCAATGATACTTGGTGGTACATGGCGTATTCCGGTTTTAATGGGTTTACTTGATAAGACTTTTATTCGCGATTTAAAGATGGATGGCACATTTAATGAGTCTTCTTTTGATCGTGAATATGAAAGTCGCTGGTCTGGCACCATCGAAGATGCGTTCTTTAATGCTGAGCAATTTGATCATAATCGTATTTTAAAATAGCCTGAATATGAATATTCTGGAAGAAGTACAAAGAATGCTTATTATGTAATTGCGGTTGACGTTGGACGTAAAGGTTGCGACTCGGTTGCTTGTATTTTTAAAGTAACACCACAAGTGAATGGTATTGCATTTATCTCTCTTGTTAATATTGACACTCGTAGTAATACACATTTTGAAGATTAGGCTATTTGGTTAAAACGCTTATATTATAAATATAAGGCAAAGAAACTAGTTATCGACGGTAATGGTCTTGGTATTGGTCTTGTTGACTATATGGTTAAGGGCCAAACTGATCCAGATACAAATGAGATTTTACCAGATTTCGGCGTTGATAATGATGATGATGGTGAATATAAAAAATATCGTACGGAAGTATGTGAAGAAAATGCGCTTTGGATAATTAAAGCAAATGCGCCAATTAACACGGAAGTACATGCGAATGTACAGTCTTAGATGTCTGCGGGACATGTAAAAATGCTTATTGATGAACGTATTGCTAAAATTAAATTAATGAGTACAAAGCGCGGTCAAGAGATGAAACCTGAAGAACGGGCAGAATATCTCAAACCATTTACCCTAACTTCCATATTAAAAGAGGAAATGATGAACCTTCGTGAAGAAAATGAAGGTGTCAACATTATTTTGAAGCAAGCGAATAAAGGTATTAAAAAAGATAAATTCTCTGCTTTTGAATATGGTTTATATTGGATTAAGTTAGAAGAAGATAAAAAACGTAAAAAGCGTAAAAAGAGATTTAGCGATATGTTATTTATGAATTGAGGTGGAGATATGCGAGCTTCAAGAGGAGAAATAACTATCGAAGAAATATTGCGCGATGCTGACTTCCACTTCACAATGGAACAAACTTTTGAAGGACTTAATAGTCCGAATGGCAAACCATTAAAGTTTGATTTCTGTGTTTTTGACGATGATGGAAATGTTGATTTCTTAATTGAGTATTAGGGTAAACAACATTATGAGCCATCAGCTAAATTTGGTGGTAAGCAAGGATTTTATCGTCAATAGTTCAATGATAATAAAAAACGTAGATTCTGCGAATTAAATGGTTATAATTTAATTGAGATTCCTTATACAGATGAAAATTTATTAAGTTATGACTATATCATGGAAAAAGCTGGATATTAAGGAGGGATTGAATTGGCTGACCAAGAAGCAATACATGCCAAGGGCTTTTCAATCGTTCAACGTCCAGAATTAAGAGACATCTATGGTAGTTAGGTTGATTATGGTAAAATTAAGGTAAACTTTCAAACACTTGAAGATGCTGTTATTGATCTCGGCGCTTTAAAGAAAGTTGATAAACGTACTTATAGTAAAGTATCTATCTTTCGTGCGCTTGCGCGTAAGGATTATCCTACACTTCGTGATATTTCAAATTACTTTTTTGAAGTGAGTGGTATGTATGAACGACTTTGTAAATACTTTGCTGGTTTGTACAGATATGACTGGTATGTTACGCCTTATGTAATTGACAATAGTGCAAAAGATGAAAAGGTTTTGGCCGATTTTTCAAAGGCACTTGACTATCTGGATGAAAGCGGTATCAAAAAACTTTGTAATGATATTGCGCTAAAAGTAATTGTTAATGGCTGCTATTATGGTTATATTATTGACACGTCTCGTGGCTTTACATTCCAAGAGTTGCCAATTAATTATTGCCGCAGTCGCTTTAAAGTTGGAAACACCCCAGCAGTTGAATTTAATCCAAAGTTCTTTGACGATGCTTTTCCGGACATAGAGATGAGGATGCGAGTCCTTAAAATGTATCCAGAGGAGTTTGCAAAAGCCTATCTTGCTTATAAGAAAGGCAGACTTAATACTAATTTAAGTGATGGCACATGGTGGATTTTAGATCCTGATTGCGCATTTAAGGTTAATCTTAATGGGCGAGATTATCCATTGTTAGTAAATATAACTCCTAAAATTCTTGATTTGGATGAAGCCCAAGATTTAGATTAGCGCAAAATGTTATAGCAACTTTTAAAAGTTATTATTCAAAAGTTGCCGCTTGATAAGAATGGTGATTTAATCTTTGATGTTGATGAAGCAAAAGACATTCATAATAATACCGTACAGATGCTAAAGCGTGCGGTTGGCGTTGATGTTATGACGACGTTTGCTGATGTCGATGTTGCTGATTTAGCAGATAAAAATACTACAACTACACGAGATGAGCTTGAAAAGGTTGAACGTACAGTTTATAATGAAGCTGGTGTTTCTCAGAATTTGTTTAATTCTAATAGTAATCTTGCTCTTGAAAAAGCTTCATTAGTTGATGAAGCAAGTGTACGTGATTTAGTATTTGAATTTGATGAATTATTCTGTCGAGTTTTGCGTAGAAAGTTCCCAGGTAATAAGAAATGGTGTTTACATTTTAATATGCTTGAGACAACCATTAATAATTATAAAGAATTGTCTAAGATGTATAAAGAACATACACAGCTTGGTTTCTCTAAGATGTTGCCACAAATTGCTCTTGGACATTCACAGAGTTCTATTATTGCTACTGCTCACTTTGAGAACGAAGTATTGAAGTTACAAGAGATTATGATTCCGCCTCTTATGTCTTCTACTTTGAATGGTAAAGATATTTTGCCAGGATCTAAAGAGGGCGCTAATGCTCAGTCTGATGCCAATAAGCAGATTGCTAAAGCTGCTAGTGAAACAAAGACTGGACGTCCAGAAAAAGCAAATGAGTAGAAATCTGATAAAACAATCGCGAATCGAGAATCTATGGGAAAGGAGTAATTTAAATGCCTAAACATGCAAGTGCACCGGTAGGCGAGCGTGTAGAGATACTTAATGTCGCTCCTATGGCGGAGAATCCATTGATTTCTCATTGCGAGATTAAAGTTTGCTATATCGGTGAAAATCGTAATGGTAGTGTAATTAGTGAACCCGTTGCAACAAAGATGGCTGCATCTTTGCACGGTTGCCCAATTGCTGGATATTTCAGTGAAAAAGAGGAAGACTTTAGTGGTCATAATCGTAGCATTGAAGTTGGAGATGGCAAGTTCCGCATTGTTGATAAAACTAAAGCTTATGGTTTTGTTGATTCCAGTGCCAAAATTTGGTTTCAAGAGTTCAGTGATGAGGGTGTTGTTCATAAATATTTAATGACAGAAGGTTGGTTATGGACGAGCTTATATAATGAAGCTAAACGTATTATTCAGCATGGAAATAATCAATCTATGGAATTAGATGAGGAAAATTTAGATGGAACTTGGACATTTGATGATAAAGGACTCCCTAAATTTTTCATAATTAACGAAGCAATGATACAAAAGCTTTGTATTCTTGGAGAAGACGTCGAGCCCTGCTTCGAGGGCGCGGGTATTGCAGCACAATTCTCCTTTGACGGAGACTTCAAGAACCAACTATTTTCTTTAATGGAAGATATTAAGAACGCTTTGAGCAAAGGAGGATTTACTTCAATGGAGAACGAAAACAAGATCGTTGATCCTACTTTGGACGAGCAGAATGTGAATCCGGAAACTGACACCGAGTTCAAGAAAAAGGACGAGGAAGAAGAAAAGAAAGATAATCCATTCCCACCAAAGGCAGACGACGAGAAGGAAGAAAAACCTGCTGAGGGCAAAGATGATGAAAAGAAGCCTGCATCTTCTGAAAAAGAAGAGAAGGGTGAAGAAGAAGACGATGAAGATAAGAAAAAGAAGGCTGCCGCAAAGCATTCTTTGACTGATGATGAAGTCGCTGATTCTGAACTCTATAAGAATCTTGCCGTTCAGTTTGCTCAGTTGCAGAAGGATTTCGAAGCTTTGAAGGCCGAAGTGGAACCACTTCGTCAGTTCAAGGTTGATGCTGACCGCAAGGCTAAGCAGGAAATGATTGATAGTTTCTACATGCTTTCTGATGCTGAGAAGAAAGATTGCGTTGATAATATTGATACTTATTCACTCAATGATATCGAAGCTAAGCTTTCTATTATTTGTGTTCGTAACAAGGTTTCTTTTAACCTTGACGATAATAAAGAGTCTGATAAAAAGACTCCAAATGATCCATTGATTTATTCATTGGATGGCAATGATGATGGTGATAGCGCTCCAGCTTGGATTAAGGCTGTGCGTGAAACCGCCAAAGAAATGAACTAATTTTAATAAAGGAGGAAGCTACGTATGGCTTTTACAAGATTGTCTCCCGAAGCTAAGTTCGTAACTCTTGGTTTCGGTCAGGTCGAGCCTAACCATCTCAGTGCACAGCGTACCGGCGAAATTTACGCCCAATTACCTGTTGCAGCCGATATTGACATCCTTGAGAATGGTCAGTTCGTCAAGTATGACTATTTGAACGGCGCGGTTAACTTCACTGGCGCTGGCGAGTGGATGCTCGTATTTAATGAAGTTAAGGTTTATCGTGATCATGAAACCGATCAGGACTTCGCGATGATTCGTCGTGACTACAATGGTCGTGTTTATAGCCCAGTTGGTGTTGGTGCTCCTGCTGCTGCTTTTGGCTCTGCTCAGGGCATCAACGGTGTTCGTATTAATGGTTTTGAATCTTCTGAAGATTGGGATATGATGAAGAAGATTCAGGCTCAGGTTGAAATTTATCCAGATGCTCATAATAATGCAGCTGGTGAAGCTCCTGATTATGGTCGTAATCATTATCCGATTGGCAACAGCTATGAAGTTGAAAAGCTCAATATTCCTCAGATGGCCGAATATGCTCAGCCAGATCGCATTGGTGGTCAGGGCAAGGCTGGCTTGATGGTTCCTCGTGTATTCAAGACTCATGAGGGTGATATTTTCACTACTAATACCATTGCTGATGAAAAGGTAGCCCTTGGTGCTGTTCTTTCACCAAATGCACATGGTTATTTGTCTGCTAATGGCGACGGTAGTCTCCAGTGGCAGGTTGTCAAGATTTATAATCTTGGTGATATGCAGAAGGCCGTTAAGGTCATGAGAATTAAGTAATAAGGAAAGGAGAGAAAAGTCATGTTGGAAAGAAATGAACTTCTTAAATTGATGAAGGCAACTGCAAAGGCTGATCGCTCTAATCCTGTTGCTTATTCATTTAATGGCGAGAACCTTACTTACGATGCTCTTAATGAGACTCTTCGTAAGGAAATGAACGAACTCGCTGGTACTTTCGCACTTTATCGCGAAAATAAGAACACCATCTTCTCTTTGATTGAAGAGACCATGGATGATATTCTTCCTAAGAAGGTTGAGGAAGAGTATGGCAAGTTTGCTGAAGTGAAGACTATCGCTCAGGGTAATTCTACTATCTTCTGGCGTAAGCATGATCGTCAGCGCGCAAAGCAGTTCATCACCAAGGTCGGTTTGGCTGGTATTTACGAAGTATTCAAGCTTGGTAAGGACACCCCAATCGAAGTTCAGACCAGTGCTATCGGCGGTGCCGCTCAGATTGGTCTTGAAGAATTCCTTGATGGTCGTGCTGACTTCGCAGAAGTAACCAAGATCGTTATGGACGGTATTGATGAACTCATTTATTGGGAAATCGGTGCTGCTCTTAAAGAAGGTCTTACTCAGCTTCCAGCTCTAAACACTGTTGAAGTTGATGGTTTCGATTCTCAGGCTTTCGATCGTTTGCTCGCTATCTCTGCTGCTTATGGTACTCCTACCATCTATTGTACTGAAGAGTTTGCCGCAAAGATCCTCCCAGAGAAGTGGGATGCTTGGTCTGACAATATGAAGGATACCATTTGGAATAATGGTCGTTTTGCTAACTACAAGGGCCATGTTCTTAATATCCTTCCACAGGGATTCACTGATGCAACTCATACAACCAAGGTTATTGACCCAGGTTATTGCTACATCCTCCCAGGTGCTGTAAAGCCTGTTAAGGTTGTTATGGAAGGTTCTACTATTGTTGACGAGTATGTTAACAAGGACCGCAGCCGTGAAATTCAGGTTTATAAGAAGGTTGGCGTTGGCGTTGTTATGACTCCTGACATTTGCGTTTATGTTGATACAGAACTTGCTGGTCAGTATGGCGTATATCAGGGTGACAAGACTCCTGCTGAACCAAACCCATAATTAATATAATCGGGGAGGGGTAATCCCCTCCCCTTAAATTTAAGAGAAAAAGGAGTTTAATTGAATATGGATATGAATAAGAAGGTACAGGTTCGCAATAGAAGCAATCGTGTTGTTATCTATCATGTGGACGATATGCATGTGCGCCGTGAGTTTGCTCCAGGCGAGACTAAAATGATTCCTGTCGAGGAGCTTATGGCTTTGAGTCAGAAGGCTGGCGGTGCTTATATTATTCGTAATAGTTTGTTCATTCAGGACGCCCCTACGGTGAAGGAGATGCCGATGAAAGTTGAACCTGAGTATTATTTAGATGACAAGGGAGTTATTGATCTTCTAAAGAATGGCTCAGTAGATGCATTGCTTGACTGTCTTGACTTTGCACCTGGTGGGGTTATTGAATTAGTTAAGAAATATGCTGTAGATTTGCCAATTACCGATACTCGTAAAATTAAGGCAATTCAAGAAAAGACCGGATTTAAGGTGGATCTTGCGCTAAAGCATAAGGAAGAACTTGCGGCAGAGGCAGCAGAAGCTGCAGGACAGACAGACAGTGGAATGGAAGTCAAGGCTGCTCCAACTCGTCGTGTACAGTCAGCAGCAGCTGAGGAGCCAGTTGGCCGCAGAACAACTCCTAAGTATAATGTTGTAAGTACTCCTAAAGAAAACTAAGGAGGGTATCTATGACATCATTTAATACTATCATAGATAGATTCCTTAGTAAGATCACAGATGATATGTACTTGGAACTTACTGAGGAAGATACTATTCGTGATGCAAAACAGTATCTACTTGATGCCATTCCTTATTTTGAGTTTCCACATTTTGCGCCGTATAATTACGACCTTGAAAAAGAAACTTATAATGTTGATTTAACGCAAGAAGAGATTAATATTCTTGCGATTTTAATGAAACAAGCATGGTTAGATCGTTAGATTAATTCTATTGAAAATACTAGAATGAAATATTCTGGATCAGACTTTAAGTTTACTTCGCAAGCTAATCATCTTGCGAAGTTACTTACTTTAAAGACTGAAAATCATAGAGAAAATATACATGCACAAAGACTTTATAATCGTCATAAGATTGTAAAAGAAACTGGTCATGTAATGTCTAACTGGCACATTCTTAATCAATCTGCTTTGCAAACTGGAACTACACCAATTGCAAGCGATGATCCTGTGCAACCTATTTTGGTGCCAACTGAAGTTGACGTTAATGCTGAATGGGAGCCGATTATTGAATGAGAACTGTGGCTTTTGAATATGCAAATTCGATTGTAGTGTAGGATTTGCGACGATTGATAAATCAAATATGGAAGTTACTTCCAATGCGAGAAAATGAGGAAGATTGGTAGAAGTAGCTAGATTCTGTTTTAATTGAACTCCGAGGTCTTCACGCGATGTTTGGCGATCAATTAGATTTTCTCATTCTTATGAGTAAGTTAGAAGGATTGCGTGGAGTAGATAATTTTATGGTTTATAGAACTACAGTATTTAGTGTAATTTCACTGCTTACTGAGTTAACTAATCAAATTCATGATTGAAAATTTAGAATTGTTTAAGATGAGAGCACGTGCGGCAAACAATGATCGCCAACATAATCGTATGATTATGGATAAGTTGCGCGGTTTTCATCGAGCATTGTTATATTCATATCAAGCTACTTGGATAAGACGTGATGGGGATGAAGAAAATCCATGGGTTCGAGCATTAATGAATCCGGATAAAGTAAAATTTGATTATGATGAAAAAATTGTGTCTGTTGAATTTGAGTATGGATTCCATCCAGGTGATACATTTGAGTGGGGATAGGGAACTGGTAGTCATTGGATTATTTTAAAACCAGAAGAGACAGAACTTGCATATTTTCGTGCAAACTGTCGCCGCTGTCAATATCTAACGGCGAGAGATCCTGAGACTCATGAAGAATTTTCATAGTGGGCGGCGATTCGTGGACCGGTTGAAACTAAAATCAATAGTATACAAAAAGCTGGAATCGTAGCTGATGTTCCGAATTTAACACTCGATATTTATATGACTGATACTGAACAAAACCGTCGTACTTTTGAGCGTTATAAACGTTTTGAATTTGAAGGACGTTTTTGGAAAGTACAAGCTCCTGATTTTATTAGCACATCTGGCGTTTATGAGATTTAGGCTGAAGAAGATTATGAATGTCATGAAGATGAAATGTTCATTACTGCTAATGAGCAAATAGAACCAGTACCAGAAGATGTTAATGAGATTTTGGGCGATACACATATTAAACCAACAGAACCTCATTATTATTATATGAAGTTAACTGATGATATCGGTGAATGGAGTATTACTTTACCCGCATCCAAAAATAAAGAAGTAGATGATGTGTTAGAATATAAAGTGGTTGGTAATCGTTTTAAGGTAACTTGGACAGATATGCGGTCTGGGCAATTTATTATTCATAATGGAAATTATGAAAAGACAATTATCGTCGAATCACTATTTTAAGGAGAAAATGGAGTATGAAAGTCGGAGAAGATTTTGGTCGTCCTGAATCAAGTTTTTTAATACTTGAAAAGGATTTTGCTAGAATAGCTGATAAAATGTTAACAAACCCTCGACTTTTGAAATTATTGCATTACAGAGAAGCCGATGCATTAATGTGTCCTAATCTCACATCGGAAGAAAAAATGGCTTTAATAGGTCATGAAATTAAAATTGTCCCTTATCTTGCTATTGATAAGGAGTGCCCGATTTTTGTAATTATTAGTTTCGATAATTTTACGCCTAATGCAACTAATCCAGAATTCCGCGATTGTACTGTTAATTTTGATATTCTATGTCATCCTGATCACTGGAATTTAGGTAATTTTTAGTTGCGCCCATATAAAATTGCTGGAGAAATTGATGCTATGTTTAATAAAAGTAAAATGACAGGCATTGGTGAATTGCAATTTATGGGTGCAAATAATCTAGTTTTAAATGATTAGTTAATGGGTCTCACAATGATTTATCGCTCAGTTCAAAGTACTGAGGATGTGTTACCTGTTGAATAAACTCATGTTAATGACTGGTGTAGATGTTCCTATACCAGATTTACAATTAACTATTCATCAACCACGCATAAAAGAAATTTCTTTTATGGGTGAACTCGATTATTTTTCATCCATATAGTTATTATGTTTTGATAAAAACACTATCATTGCAGCAAATCCATAGGGCGCTTCTAATTTATCTGTCATGAGTAATTTTCAGATATTTATGACGTTGATAAACATTCCAGATGATGTAAGACGTTTAGAAATTCAAAATAATTTAATAATGGTTTTAACAATCTTATTTCCTGGATATGGAATTCAAATCTTGCCGCAAGGTATGGGATTATATTTTAATAATGCAGAAACAAAACACAATATTATGATTAATGAAACTAATTTTGATGTTTTGAAAAATGCATTAACAGAAGTTACTGGTGTGCGCAATAGTGCTGGCGGTGAAAATTCTAATTTTAATCCCAAGGGTAAGAAAGCAGCTGCTATTGCTGCTAAATTATTAAAAGGCCGAGCACGTGCCGCAGAGCAAAAAGGTTATAGCTCTGATGGTGTGCTTGGACGTTATGTTTCTATTCTCACTATCGGGCTATCGTCTATGAGTTTAGATGATTGTCTAAACTTAACAGTATATCAGCTATATGATTTAATTGAAAGATATGGCTTGTATATTGGGTGGGATTTAGATATTCGCTCTCGTCTGGCAGGCGGTAAGCCCGATGATAAGCCGGACGATTGGATGAAAGACTTACATTAAATAAGGAGGAAATAACCTATGAAATTTGGTGTACGCGAAATTTGCGACGTCGTGCTCAAGAGAAAGACCGGCGGTTATTTCGGCAGACTTTATCTTGATAAAGATATGCCAGTACTTTATTTCGATACTTTGAAGACTTCTTCTCTTGAAGGTCAGAGCACCACTGTTTATGCACAGGGTGGCCGCGGCAATCCTCGTTTGGTTGCTTGGGAAGGTGACCGTACTGTTACATTCACAATGGAAGATGCTTTGATTTCTCCAGAGAGTTTCTCTATCCTTTCTGGTGCTGGATTCATGGATGCCGATGATGAACATCCTATCTTTGTACATACCACAGAAGAAGTACAAGTTAAGAATGGTACTTTAACTTTGTCTCATGTTCCTGCTCGTGCTGGTTCTTTGTATATTATGCTTAAGAACGAAGATGGTTCTATTAATACCAACCGTGTACCAATGGAAATTCCGCTTCAGGATGATGGCGGTGCTACTCCAGCTTATTTGGCCGGTGCAACCATCACTTTGGATGCTGCTTTCGCGGCTTGGAAAACAGCATATGATCAGAGCCACAGTGAACTTATTAATGCTGGTAAGATTATGAATGCAACTGCTCCTGTAGCAACTGCATATCAATCTGTATTAGATAAATATAAGGATGCAGACAGTGCTGATGATATTGTTGACTATGTTGATGGTACCAATGCTGATAACCCAGGTTCTGTTATGTATGTTGATTACTATGTCAAGAGTACTCAATATGTAAAGCAGATTGATATTGAAGCTGGCAAGTTCGGCGGTTCTTACTATCTTGAAGCTTCTACTTTGTTCCGTGATCAAGGTACTGGTGAAGATTATCCAGCAGAATTTGTAATTCCGAATTGCAAGATTCAGTCTAACTTCACCTTTACAATGGCTCCAACCGGCGATCCTTCTACTTTCACCTTCACAATGGATGCTTTCCCGGATTATACTAAGTTTGATAAGACCAAGAAAGTTATTGCTGCTCTTCAGATTGTTGAAGATAAGAACCTTTATGATGGTGGCGCTATTGATGCAGAAGAGAATGCTGCTGTTCCAGGTGTAATTTATGAAGATTCTGGTAAGACTCCACCAAGCCGTTTCGAGAACATTTAATAATTTAAAGATTGACAATAGGGGAGATACGAATTGTATCTCCCCATTTTTTTTGTTTGCGGAAAAGGTGATAGTTAATGTCTAATATTACTAATCAATTTGTAGCTAATGGTGGTAATTTATTTCCTCCTTATAATTAGTTAAACAATAAAATAAATGAAAATTATAGTATTGCTGCTGCTTATTATAAAGGTCGAGAAGAAGCATTTCGTTCTATTTTAGCTAAATAGGGCGTTAGTAGTTTAGAATAGTATTCTAAAGCTTTATCTGAAAAGGCTAAAATGTTTTCATCTGAAATTATTGCAAAAGCTAAAGATCGAATTAAAAAAGCATTTGATGCTGGAATGAATTTATAGCAAGTAAAAGCAGCGGCGAATGAAAGATTAGGTAATGCTAAATCTTACTCATTCGAGGTAGCTGTCGATGATGTTATTGCAAATACATTTTCTGCTTATACTGTGCAGCATGGACCAAATGCTGGAAATTTTGATATTAAATCAGCTGAAGGTTTTACTTTTGAACGATGGATGGGTTTAGGTATTATACCTCCTGAGCTAGAAACTGAAACAAATAAAGTTGCTAATGCAGTTACTTTATTTGTTACTGGTAAAATTAAGAATATGGCTGCAACTGTTAAAGGTAATTATGATATTCGTTCTGACTTGGCCGCAACAGGTAGCGGAAGAGCAGTAGGCGATAAAGAACAATTTGAAATGACTTCTGTTTTAAATATTGAAAATTTTAATGATTATAGTCCAGAAGAAGTGGGCCAATAGTTATTAAATGCAATTATATCAAACAATTATGGTCGCATTGGCGCTGGTGGAAAAGATTTTGATTTATTTGGTTTTCAGTTAAAAGCTTATGAAGGTAGTAGTGATTCTAGTAGATGGCAACAATCTCAACCATTAGCGGCAGCATTAAATGAAATTTATGCTCCTTCAAGAGGAGATCCTCCTGTAACTTGGAGTAGTAATTATGCGGCATTATATCCATATTATTTTTTATCAAAATATGTGTTAAATATTGTTAATCCTGTTAACGTTGGCATTATTACTAAAGATGGGTTAGAATATACTTCTGAATTTTTAGATCATTATAGATTTTATTTAGAAGTGTCTTGGAACTGGAAAATAAAGCATCATGATCCTGCACCAGACTATCGTGGTGGTGGTGAAGAAGTTGCAAATATTTCTGTTATGGGCACTAAAAATAGTACAACTGTATTATTAAGAGAAGTCAAAAAAGGATTAACATTAAAGTATTAGGGAAAATATATTAAATCTTCACAAAGAAAGATTTATAAAAAAGTTGCATAGGTAACTTATTCTTGACAGATTTAAAATTTTCTGTTATTATATAATTAGATATGAGTAAAAGGAGGCCGTTTTATGGCGAAGATTAGTTTTACTTCTATTACTCCTATTAAGAGTATTGAAGATAAAGTAGTAAAAATTGAAGATAAAGATATTATTGTAAGACAATATCTCCCAATTAAAGATAAGGCTGATTTAGTAACTTATGTAATTCAGTCTGCATTTGATGAAAATGGGCTTTTTAGTCCTGTCCGCCAAGAGATTTATAGTACAATTGGACTACTTCGTTGGTATACAAATATTAATTTTACTGAAACAATGTTAATTAATGTTGAAAAAACTTATGATGCTATTGCATTAAATCATGTTGATCATGTTTTAACCGATATTAATGAAGATGAATATAATTGTATTATGAATATGATTGATGATGCTGTTGTTGAAACAAAAGATTATTTAAGATCTTTTGCTGGCCAGTTACGTGCTGTACAACAAGATTATAACGAAACCAATTTTGATATGGAAAAAATTGCGGCGACGTTACAAGATCCAAAACAAATTGGTTTGGTAAAAGAGATTATGGAGAAGATGGGCTGATGTCCATCTTTTTTTTTATTGAGAGAAAGGAGTGACTAATAAATGGCTAATTATAGCGCGCAATATACATTTGGCGTATCTGCAGATACTAAAAGTGCTTAGTCATCTTTAAATGCATTAACTAAGTCACTTCAAGCTTTATAGACAAAAAAAATTAATATAGTTATTGATGAATCACGTATCACTCAAGCTGCAGAAGCAGCTAATATTTTATAGCATGCATTAATATAGGCAACAAGTGTTGATACTGGTAAATTAGACTTAACTAAATTGCAGACATAGTTGAAAGCCGCGCATACTGATGTTGCTACTTTAGGAAGAACATTTTTGAATGCTGGTGCTGAAGGGCAACAAGCATTTATGAATTTAGCATCTGCTATATCTTCTGCACAAGCACCAGTAAAATAGTTAGATACTGCATTTAAAGCCATTGGTACAACTTTAATGAATACTATTAAATGGTAGGCTTCAAGTAGTTTAATCCATGGATTAATGAGTAGTATTTCTGGCGCCATTAGCTATGCTAAAAATTTAAATAGTACATTAAATGATATTTAGGTTGTTACTGGACAATCAAGTGATGAAATGGCTCGTTTTGCTACTTATGCAAATCGTGCTGCAAAAGAATTATCTACATCTACGAATGCTTTTGCTAAAGCTTCTTTGATTTATTATCAATAGGGTGATAATGCTGAGCTAGCTGCTAAAAAGGCAGCTATTACAACAAAAGCAGCTAATGTGGCATTTACTGCATCCGCGCAAGAAATGTCTGAAATGCTAACTGCAGTTTGGAATTCTTATCAAGCTGGAGAAGATCAACTTGAACACATGGTTGATGTTTTGGCGAAATTGGGTGCAACAACTGCATCAAGTATGGAAGAAATGGCGACAGGTATGCAAAAAGTTGCCGCGACAGCTAATACCGTTGGTGTTAGTATGGAACAAATGTCTGCTATGATTGCAACATCTGCATCGGTTACTCGTCAAGCTCCACAAACCATTGGTACTGCTTGGAATACAATTTTAAGTCGTATTGGTGGATTAAAACTTGGAGAAACACTAGATGATGGTACGGATTTAAATAAATACTCGAAAGCACTTCAAACTATTGGCGTTGATATTTTAGATGCGTCAGGAAATTTACGTGATATGGGCGAAGTTGTTGATGAAATTGGTCTTAAGTGGGATAATTTAAATAAGGCTCAAAAGTCTGCATTAGCTTAGACTGTTGGTGGTGCTCGTCAATATACACAAATTTTAGCATTCTTTGAAAATTTTGATAAATATCAAGATAATTTAAAAACGGCTAAAAATGCTGATGGAGCATTATAGGAACAACAAGAAATTTATGCGCAAAGTTGGGAAGCAGCAAGTCAACGAGTGAAAGCTGCAATGGAAACAGTATATAGTCAATTGATTAATGATAAAGCTATTACTAAATTAACAAGTTTATTAGCATAGTTAATTAATGGTTTTACTACGATTACACAAAGTTTTGGTGGACTTGGTAATGTTATTCAAATGATTGTTACCTCTATTGTAAGTAGTCATATTGATGTTGTTGCAACTAAATTAACTGAAGTCGGTCGTAATATCAAAACATTATTTAGTGGTGACACTTAGATTAAACAATATACACAAGAATTAGAAAAAATGCAATAGAGTATGATATCATTAAAAGATGATGAATCATTATCTGAAAGTTCTCGTATTGCATTAGATTATGATATTTAGATTCTAGAAATCCGTAAACAAATGGCCGAATAGCAAGGTAAATTAACAGCTGCACAAAAACAAAGTGCTGAAGCAGCTATACAAGAATTATAGACATATAAACAATATTATAGTGAATTAGCTAATTCTCAAGAACAATTATCTCGCCAAAAACAAACTACTGAACTAGATGCTTTACGCAAATCTACTGCAGAACAATTAGCAAGAAATGTTACACCAAATTATGATACATTAAATTTATCACAGAAATTAAAGGAACAAAAAGCTGCTGTACAAGATGTTGGTGCAGCAGTAGATGATTTAAAGAAAAAATTAGCAACAATTACTTTGCCAAATGGTAATAAATTATTTAAAGATGTAGATAAAGATATTGAAGCTATTTTATAGAAATTCCATATTTTAAAAGATGAAGATGAAGCGATTACTTTAGATCATCTATTACGTGGCTTATAGGAATCAGTCAATGAATCAACTGAATTAGAGACAATTATTAAAACTATTTCAGAAACACATTTTAATTTTGATCTAAGTAAAATGGAGTCTGGTACTAATGAAATTGAATTATTGACTAATTATTTAGAGCGTTTACAAAATTTTGGTGTTACTAATATTGAGATTAATGGTGAAACTAGTAATATTACTGCAATAATTGAGGCTTTACAGACATTAGATTTAACAACTGAAGCTGGCAAGCAAAAATTTTAGGAATATGGTCTTGCTATTTAGTCGACATTTTAGAATTTATAGAATAGTGCTCAGACGAATGTGGCATAGCTTAAAATGGTTATTGCAGGTTTATCTAATGCGTTTAATAAAGACGGTACAATTGATACCAAAGAACTCGATAAAGTCATTGCAAAATTACAAGCATTACGTAATAACACTGAGACTACTGCAGAATCAGCTAAAGCACATTTAAATTAGTTAAAAGCAAATTTTACAAGCACTTTTTCTGCTACTTCTTAGAGTGTATAGAATTTTGTTAATGCTGCTGTAAATTTAAGTCGTGTATCTTCTGCTTTTAATGCTATAGGTAATGCTATTAATACTTGGAAAGATCCAGATATTTCTATTTGGCAAAAATTATTAACAACAATGTCAGCATTAACTACTGTTGCTTATGGTTTATCAGCAGCAGTAAAATTAGCTGATAAAGGATTAATTGGTGATACTGCAGTAAAATTAGCGGATACAATTCAAACTCATTTATTAGCAAATGCTGAAGATCAAGCTAGGGCTAAAGCTATTGCTTTACATGCTTCATTAGGTATTATTGCAGTAGTCGCGGCGGTTGTAATTGCTGGTTTAGTTGCTTTAATATAGCATTTACAATCTTTAGAATCTGCAGAAGTAAAATTAGAAAAAAAATAGAAACAATTACGGGAATAGCGTGAAGACTTACGTTCAGATTTAACTTCTTTATCAAATGATTTTACCAATTTATCAGATGTTATTAATAATACTACATTATCTTATGATGAACAATTAGCAAAAGTAAATGAAATTACTGCTGCATATGGCGTACAAGCATCTATGCTTGATATTTTAAGTGGTGATTACACTACATTAGCAGAACGTATGCGCATTGCAGGTCAAGTAAAAGCTAATATGACTTTAGAAAATGCAACTCAGTTATTAGAAGAAGCGAAGGCTACATCACAAGAAGCCACAAGTTAGCTTACTACTGCTAGAATGTTAATGTATCAACAATCTAATAGTGGTGGTTATTTAAGTGGTGCATATGATTCAAATATATTTAGAGATTTAGCAGATAGTCGTTATTATTCGAATGATTCAAGTTCTCAAAATGCAATTGAACAATTTTTTGGTGGTTTGATTCCTCAAGATTATAGAGATCAGTGGACAATTCCAGCAGATGAAGCTGAAGTACTTAAAGCGCATACTGAAGAGTTAAAAGCGTTTAATGTTACTTTAAATAATAGTGGTTTGTTAGTTGGTGACGCTAGTACTATTGATTTACCTGGCTTATATGCTTGGATGACGAAGACTGCAGATGTCATGAAGTACACTACTCAAGATGGCTACATTGCATCTCTTTATCGTGGAATAGAAAAAACAAATCCTACTACTGATATTTTAGATATTCCTCAATATACAGATTTATAGCAATAGGCAGCTGTTACTGAAAGTTTATTCAGAAATATGCCAAAAAATTATTTGTCTGAAGATACATGGTCAAATTTAAATGTTGCTAATTTAATGAGACAGGTTTTTGAGACAGCATAGATACCAATTGCTAATACATATGCAAATAGAGCATATTTTGGTTAGCAAATTGCAAATATAGATGGTGGTGCCGATGTTGGACAAAAATTCCTTGCATTTAATGATTTAGCTTAGAGAGCAAGTGAAATAAAGGCTGAGAATAAAGCTGATGTTGAAACATATGCAGCAGAAATGATAGCTGATTTTTATGATCAAGGGCTAGATATTGAGACTATTTTACGTATCAAACCTACAGATATTGAATTTGCTGGTGTTGATGTAAATGGTAAACGCCATTGGAAAATTAATGATTAGGCAAGAGCAATAGCTGAAGGTTCTATTGATGCTGCACGTGCTGCTGAGTAGCGTACTTTATTGCAAACAAATAAAGATGCAATGACTGGTGCTACAATTAATGAAAAAGAATATAAAGCTTTATCAGAAAGTGGTTTATTTGCTGATATCGCCGAATTAGATACATTTGTTAATTTAGATAGCGGAGCAAGAGCAAAAAAATATAATGAAATGTTTGATGCTGCAGTAGCAGCTGAACGCAGAGGATTAGATCAAGAATTAGCTGCTTTGGATGAATATCAAACAGAAATAGATGCGAGAATAGATGCATGGTTCGAAAATTTTGGCGCAGATGGGAAAATTTAGCAAAAATTTAATATTGATACAAGTATTACTGGCACTGATTTATATGATGCATTATTATAGCAACGTACAGCATTAGAAGTTGAACGAACTGCCAAATAGACTATTTGGGATACATACCAAGGAGGAACATTTGATACCGATGAACAAAAACAAGCTTTATTAGACACATATAATGAAGAAACTGGTAGTCATGCTACATTGGCGGACTTTGATACGGTAATAAGTGAGATTAAAACTTATAAAGCAGAAATTGATGATTTAACAGAATAGATAACTGATTATCAGCTTGTTTTACGTGAAGGTGAAACATTATTAAGTCAAAAGGCTTCTTTAACTACACAACGGAATGATTGGAAAACTCAAGATGGTATTTTACGCTATGCTGAAAAAACTCAAGACATTATTAAAGCAACAAATGCGGTTAATGCTTTTACTGGTGCTTTAGGAAAATAGAAAAGTTTAACTGCGGATGCTTTAAGCGAATTGGCCGCTTTAGATGATAAAGCTCTAGAATATTATTAGACTTTATCTTCTGCAAACTGGGACGAGTATGTTTATACTAAAGGTTTAGAGCAATATAATGCCTTAATTGCGAAATATGAAGAAGCTGGTAATACAGCTGCGGTTTTAGCCACAAAACAGGAGCGTTTAGCTTTTACTTAGTCATATTGGAATAAAGTTGGTGAAACTGCTACTAAAGAAGCTGAAAGAATTAAAGAAGCTTATGATACTATTATTGACGGTGCATCTACTGCGCAAGAGATTTTAGGTAAATTATTAGAGTCTAATGACTGGTCTAATTTAACAGCGAAAAATTTAGATGGTTTAGCTGAAGCATTACGTAAAATTGGTTGGGAAGAAGAACGTATTATTGCTTTACAAGACAAATTATTAAATGGCGAAGTTGAATCTAAAGAGAAAATCTTTGCTACATTAGAAGCAGAAACAAATGCTGCTTTATCAGCTTTGTTAACATATGCTGGTGAACAAGCAGAATATAGTACATTAACAAATGGCGCAAAAATGCACGTTAAGGCAGAAGTCGATGAAATTACACCTAATCCAGCAGATTTAACTGTAACTGCAGAAACATCTGGTGATATTGTTGTTGCAGAAGGTCATGATGTAGTTAATGTGCGTGCGACAGTTACAGATACTATTGATGGTGAAGGACTCCTTGGTCCAAATGGTGAAATTACTTTACCAGCAGTGGTAAAAATTGCCAATTCTGCAAATAATGGTCAGGCGTTACCGGCAGAATTACAAGCAATTATGGATCAATATGGAGCTGTTGCTATTGATGGCGTTGTACAATGGTCTCAAGATTTAATTAATGCTGGTTTAATGAGTCCAGAAGGTTTATTAGATTTTGATGCTATTGAAGAGGCTCTGGGACCAGAGATTCGTTCAGCTTTTGAATAGAATTTTTCTAGTGGCGAATATTTTTCTATTCCGGCGGCTTTAAACTTTGTAGAAGAAAATAGTGACAAATTTTTAAAGGGTACAGACTCTGAAGGCAATCCAGTTTGGGATGTCAAAGCATTCATGGAAATTATGGGTCTTTATGGTGCCAATATTAATTTGGACGATAATAAAAATCCATGGTTTTCTGTGGCCGCTCATTTAATAGATGAGGTTGAAGGTTTAGATGAATTATTAAAAGAAAAAAGCTTTGATGTATCACCTAATTTAGTCGGTATGCAAGAGTTTCAAACTGCTTATGATTTAGAAGTGGCACGAACAGTATAGCAATATTATCAAGGTCGTTTAGAAGAATTAACAACACAAAAACAACAATTAGAAGCTGATATTGAAACAGCAAAAGCTGAAGGTCAAGACACGACATTATTACAAGCTCAATTAGATACTGTAAATGCGGCTATTACTGGTCTTGAAACCCGAATGACGACAAATGAAACAAATATTACAGCCTTAGAAACGTCATTACGTGAATTACGTGAACAACGTGTAGCAGAGGTAAATACCGCTCAAGAAGAAGCAAATGCAGCAACAGCAACCGCTCAAGAAGCGCGTGAAACAGCAACTGAGATGAGCCAACCAGAGGTTATAGCAGCAAAATATGATGCCGCAAGAGATGAACAAGATAATCCTGCTCCATTACCATCAGATTATTATGATCGTCAAGCAGCTGATGCACGTCGTACTGCTGATTAGTTAGAAGATGCAGCTGCTGATTTACAAACTGCTGCGGATGATTTGCGGGAAGAAAATGGGGCAGTGGTTGATGCTATTACTGAATAGTTAGGCGATGATTATACGCCAGAATGGACTACGCCTATTCCTACAGCCACTCCAGGTCCAACTGCAACTCCAGGTCCAACTGCAACACCAGGTCCAACTGCAACACAAGCACCCACATAGGTACAAACAACTACAGTAGAAGTAACTGCACGATCTGCTGCTATTGACACAAGCAAATTTACTGATACTGCACGTACTCGTGCACAAGCTGCAATTGATTAGAATAGGAGTATTAATCGTTATTCCTATATGAATCCACATGGTCTTTTATATGCAGCAGAAAATGAAGGTGCTGCTAATTCCATGTTAGCTAATTTCAAATAGTTTGGTCTCAAACCAGAAGATTTAATTGAACAAATATGGCAAGAAATGTCACAATTAGATCTTACAGATGAAGCACAATAGACAACATGGTTAATTGGTCAATATTTAATTCAAGGTTTAATCAATTCTATTTCTGGTGGTATTGATTAGTTACAAACTTTAAAGCCTGGATTAAGCCAAGCATTTTGGGACACATTCGCTGAACCAGCAGAAGTTAATTCACCATCTCGTTTAACAATGCGTATTGGTGCATATTTAATCGCAGGTTTAAATGCTGGTGTGCAAGGCTCTAAAATGGATTTTGGCGATTTAGGCGGAGAAATTACAGACGAATTTTTAAATGCTGTTAATGAAGTTGATTATGACGGTTTAGATGCAGCATTAATGCAATATCTATGGAAAAATTTAGATATATCAGATTTAAAAGTAGATACTAACGGGATGCTTGAAAACAATGAAGACAATGCTTCATTAATTGAATCTAAATTGGCAGAATTATTTAGTTCTGGCGAATATTTAAAGGCTTTTGGAGAATATTTTGGTGAGGATTGGAGCGCTTTTAAATCTAGCGCTGTATAGGCTGCAAAAGCTGCAGCTGATAAAAAAGTAGGCGAATTAACAGATTCGAGTACAAATAAACAAGAATGGTTTAAAGAATTTTATTCTTATTTTCAATAGCAAATTGATAGTTTACAATCCTTGATTGATAATACAACTTCTACTTTAAAAAATAGTTGGGCTAAAGCAGCTTTATCTATTTATGGTAATGAGACAGATTTAGCTAAAAAGACTTATGATTTATGGGAAAAGACTTTTAATTCAATCGCAAAAGTACGAATGCAAGTCTTTACTGAGACTAATAAATCTATAATGGATACTTTTTATAATGATGCTGATACTTTAGATACGTTAATTCAAGTATTAATGACACGTTATAAAATGACTTTAGGCGAAGCTTTAGAATATTTAAGTAATCCTAAGTTAACAGAAGAAGACAAACAGAAATTATTATTTACACCTTTTGAAACATCGGATTGGTTACAAAGTGGTGATTAGAAATATCTGCCAACTAATCCAGATGGTACAGTAAATCGTAATTTAACAAATGATCAAGTAATTGCACAATATCGTACTGCAATGGAGCAAGATGTTACTCGTTTAGTTAATGAATTATTTAATGGTTCAAATGCATTTGAAGATTATCAAGAGGTTATTAGTACACTTAATACGCGTGCTGAGAGTGGCGATACGCAAGCGGCAGAAATTTTAGCAGGTATGGCAAAAAAGGGTTTTGTAACTTATAATGCAGATACAAAAACATATAACGCATTAACAGCAGAGAATTTTGAACAATCTGGTTTCTTTGATGACGTTTATAATTTAGTTCGTTCATCTTTAAACAAACAAGATGATGAAATTTTAGCTTTATACCGTGAAGCAGGACGTCGAGAAGATTCAAGTAAATATACTAATGCTAATAATTTACAATCTGCGGCAGAAACTATTATTTCATCAAAGAATGATGATTTAGATATTTTGCATAAAGCCAGAGAAGAATTATTAAAAGAAGATGGCGATTTAAGTACCGCATTAAACGCAGAAGAGCAAGAACGTTTATTACAATTAACAGGAGCTTCTTCTCTTGCAGAAGTTGGTCTTGAAAGTGTTAATACTGCAGCATATAAAGCTGCGGCAGCATTGGAAGCATTAGCTACGGCTGTGCCATAGGCGATGGGCATGGTGCAACGTGGAGAAGCTGACTCTTGGTCTATTGACCCAGAAACTGGTCAAGTCACAGTTTAGTCTTCAAAAGCCGGCTATGATGCCTATATAGAAGCTGGTCGTTTAGAAGCTGAAAGTGCGCGTGTTGCAGCAGAGCAAGGCATTGATGACTCTACAACAGCTTATGAAGCCGGACAAGCAGCTTATGAAGAATACATGCAAGGCGTTTATGACAAAGCTAATGAAATGCGGGCAAATGGCGAATTTACTGAGAATATCGCTTTAAATGGTGCAGCAGCTGAAGCAAGTGGTACAGTAAAAAATGCAGGTGATTCAGTCAAACAAGAAGATGTAGAAGTTTTATAGACTTATGCAGATTCTGTTGGTTATACTAAAGAAGAATTTGTTGAATATCGTGATAGACTTTTAGCAGCATCTGGTGAACAACGAGCATTTAATGAATTAAGCAAAGAAGCTAAATAGGAAATGATGGAATTTACACGACAAGCGGCTCGTGTGCAAAATGCTTGGCAAAACTTAAAGAAGAATGCTAAATCATATAATGATACTATGGATACGGCAGTTCAAGGATCTAAAGAATATAATGATGCTTTATCTTCTATGCAAAAAGAAGCAAAGGTATTTTTTGGTGATTCAAAGAAGGTAACAAAAGAATGGACTGAAGCTCATCGTAAAGATATTCAAAGTATGGTCGAAGGAGACGAAGAAGCATTAGAAAGATTACAGGACGATTTAATTGGATTAGAACTTGGTGATCATGGCAAAATACATATTGAAGCAGATGGTGTGGATAATGTTTATGATGCTATTGATATGTTAGAAGACAAATTTAAAGATCTGGAAGATGGTGCTATAATCAGACCTGAAATGGATACTAGTGGCGCTTTAGATTCTTTATTAGATTTATGGGCTTCTGGTAGTGAAGCCGCGCAAGGTATTCAAGATGCTTTAAATGCTGTTGGCTATCAACCAGAAATTGAATATGAAGATGTGCCATTAACTAGTTTAATGCAGGAAGATGGTACTGTTAAAATTCCTGTTATTGATTATGATCCTGAAAGTGGCTTACCATCTGGTTATCATTATGAATATGCGCCTGCTAATTCAGTAAATGCCGAAAATGGTATGGTACATATTCCAAAAATTAATCCAAAAACCGGTAAGTTGTCTGCCGTTATGAAAAAAACTAGTGCTGGATAGTCTTCTGGTAAAACGCCATCTTCTAGTAGCAGTAGCAGTGGAGGAGGCGGCGGCGGAAAATCCACAAAAAAAGTCGAATCTTATAAAAAAGGTTCTGACGAAAAAGAACGTTATCATGAAATTCGTGATCAATTAGAAAAACAAGGTAATCTTTTAGAAAAAATCGACAAATTAAAAACACGAGCTTATGGAGCTAAACATTTAAAAAATATTGAAAAAGAAATTGCTGCCCTTGAACATGAAAATGAATTACAAGAACAGTATTTAGCGGAAGCACAAGTTAACTTAGATGCAAATCGTCGTCAAATTGAAGATGTATTTGGTCAAGGCGCTTTTAATGATGATGGTACTTTAAACTATCAAGAGTATATGGATAAAATTCTTGCAGAATATAATGCTGCAGTAGATGCCTATAATGCTTCGGATCAAGATAGCGGTGATCAATTAGCTTTAAATGCCGCGGAAGAACGCTATAATGAATTAAAAAAATTATTAGAAGATTATGAAGAAGATTTAGATTTAGTTGATACAATTCAAAATAATATTTTAGAGAATCAAAACAAGATCAGTGCTGCTGCCCTTGAAGGTATTCAATATAAAGTTACAGTTGTTACTGATTTAAACGATCAAACGGTAAAAGGTTTAAAGTATTGGCAAGACTTGTGGAAAGAAACTTTAGATAAGGCTGGCGCGCGCATGGTAGCTTTTTCACAAACTCAAGGTGCTTATATGGCTAATTTAAATGCTTTACAATCAGAATATAATGAATTAATGAATGATACAAGATTAAATGATGCTGACCGTCAAGCTGGACTTAAAGAATTAAATTCAGCAATTTTAACACAATTAAAAGAATTAGATTCATTACAAGAATCTATGAAATCTTTATATGGTGATACTTTAAAGCTAGCAGATGAAGAACTAGAAAAACATACCTCGAAAATAAAACATGCATATGATGTAATGAGTGATTACATTACAATGCAACAATTAATGGGATTAGGCGAACAATTTAAAGATTTATCTCCGATGTATGAAGCACAATTAAATTCTTCTATGGCCAGTATTAGAAGTGCAAAAGAGTATTTAGATATTTTGAAAGAGCAAAAAGCTCGTATTGAAGCAAATGCCGCTGAAACTGGTTGGACCGACACATTAAAACAACAATGGGATGATGTTGAAGATCACATTAAAACTGCAGAAGATGATTTGCTACAATATACTAACTAGGCATTAAATGATGCTAAAAATATTTTTGAAAACAGTATTAAAGCAGCTATTAAAGATTTTGATGAAGGAATTAAAGGTCTACATGGTTCATTAACTGATTTGGAAAATGATTATGCTTATTATCAAGAAGAACAAGGACGCTATCTTGGCACAGTAAAAGAATTATTTGAGATTTAGAAACTAACTAATAAAATTGATAACTCTATTGCGGATTCTACTACTTCAACAAGCAAACAGCGTTTATCAGCATTAAAAGACGAAATTAAAGCAATGCATGAAAAACGCGATCTTACTGAATATGATTTGAAGATGATGGAATTGCAATATAAACATGCACTTGCTCTTGATGCTTTAGAGCAATAGAAAAATGCGAAATCTGTTGTACGCTTAACGCGTGATGAAAATGGTAATTATGGTTATCAATATACTGCCAACGAGGATGACGTTAATAAAGCGCAACAAGATGTAGATGATGCATTATAGGCAATCAATGAACTTGCGGCGAATCGTACTTCAGAAATTGAACAAAAAGTCTTACAGATTGAACGAGAATATCGTGACAATTTATTAACAATTGCTTCAGATACTACAATGAGTATTGAACAAAGACAAGAACGTATGAATGAATTAACAAAATAGCATCAAGAGACTTTAAAATATTATCAAGAGCAATATGGATATGCAACTTCTGCTTTATTTACTAATTAGGAATATGTTGCTCAACGCTTTGGCACGACTATTAGTGATGTTCGTGGTCAATATAATACAGATATGATGGATATGATCGCTAGTACGAAAGAATATGCCACATACTTAAGCGAACAAATGACAACTGGCGAGATTGCTGCTGCATTTGAAAAATTTAAGAAAGATACTGGTTTAGTACTAGAAGCTACAGGATTCTCTTCAAATCCAACTGAGGCATGGGGTGGACTTGTAGACACTGTTGATGGATATCAAGAAGCTGTTGAATAGGCAGAAGCCGCAACTCATTAGATTAATCAAACATTAGAACAATAGGGCAAAGACATTGCAGATACTACATTAGCTTGGGCGGAATTTGAAAAAACATTAAATAGTGTACGTGAAACATATTTGGGCATTTATCAAGCAGCTACTCAAGCACAATAGGCTCTAGGTGGCGTTACTACAGATGAAAATGGTAATACAACAGGTGTTGATGCTAGCCAAGATGACGGTGATACTTCGCAAACTCCTGGTACGCAGGGTAAATGGTAGTTCTCTTGGAATGGCGGTCCATTAAATGGTACTGGTCCTAATAGTGGTTATGATTCTAAAGAAGCTGCACGAAATGGTGCATTACAAGACATTGAACAAAAATTCTAGAATTTGAGAACTGAAAAAGATATGAATGTTCCACAAGCATGGATTGCTGCAGCAAGAGCTTCAATTCGTTTGACCAAATATGCTCGTGGAGGATTAATTGATTTTACTGGACCAGCTTGGGTTGATGGTTCATCTGATATGCCAGAATCTATTTTAAATGCGCAAGATACAGAAAACATGTTACAAATTGTGAATACTTTGCATTCACTTGATACACATGCTTTATTAAATTCTATCACTCAAGGTGCGATTGGTATGCTATACTCTTTAAATAATTTAAGCTTCCCATCTGGCGTTTCAAGTGATCAAAATGCTTTAGAACAACATGTACAAATTACCGCAGAATTCCCGAATGCTACTGATCATAATGAAATTGAACAAGCGTTTAATGATATTATTAATCTAGCATCTCAATATGCGAATAGACGATAAATTTCATGGGTGGATTACAATAATCCACCCATGTTTTTTTTTATAATTAAAGAGAATGAGAAAAAGGAGTGTGAGCGGTTTTGGCAATTAATACAGACGCTCTTTTATAGGCAATAGATATTGTTGCAGAAAGTCGTGTCAAAAAATATCAATATGACGAAACCGTTGAGGCAAAAATTGTTTCTACAAGTCGAAGAGAAGAAGGTATCTACAAAGTTGAATATGAAAATAGTAAATTTGATGCCTATTCTTCTAATGACATGACTTACTATGAAAATGAAGTAGTTTATGTCATGATTCCAAAAGGTGATTTTTCTAAATAGAAATATATTATTGGCCGAAAAGTAGATGAAGATGATGGCAGTAGTCATACATTTCATTTTAAGTTACCTTTTGATAATTTTGTAGGATTAGAAAATTTAACCTATGAACACCAAGATGAAACTTTTAAATATCTTGCTAATCATCCATATCATGGAGTTAGTACTGATACTTCTGTCGAATTAAATGCGAATTCAGACTTGAATCATATTTGGTCTTGGACGCGTGAGAGTGATTATCCTGTCATTGAGACAAAACTTGGTGTTGCTGCAGCATGGCGAGTTTTATTAGGAAAATATCGCCCACGTAGCGGACGTTATGGTTTTCGCATAGATGTGACTGGACGTACTCGTGCGGTTGAAGGTGAAAATTCTAAAATTGCAACATCAACCTATTGGTTTACAAATGCCGATATGTATGGTAATACTTATGCTTTTGCCGAGCCAACAGAACAACAAATTATTTTTGATATTTCTAATTTTTTAACTTTAAATAAAATTGATATTTGGTTTTATCAAGATCATAAATTTGTTGATTAGTATAATATTAATGTTGCATATCAAGATCCTGTAAGTACAAATCCAGCAGATAATAATTTACCGCCAAATATTATTGTAAATGATTTGCAGGTTATGTTGGGTTTAACTACTGATGAATGTACTACTGATCGAGTATTTTTATATACTTATGATGATATGTATTATGGCTGGGATCCATTAGAAAAATTAGATGAGTATCGTGATTATCATGCGGAGTATATTAATATTTAGATGTCAAATACCACCGATGAAGAAAAACAAGAAGCTCTGCATGATTTAGTCGCACGTTATAGTACACAAGTAGGATATGAGTGGTTAAAGCCTGAACGCACTTTAAAATTTGCTTGGGTACATTTAGATGATCGTGGCAATCCTATTTTAATAAATCATTATGCTGATAGTGAAGAGCATGACGATACTTCTTCTTTTGAATATTGGGAACGTACAGTAGGTGCGCAATTACAGTGGTATCATTATGAATATGCCTGTGAAATGTTGGATGATTTACCTTCACGGCAAGGCGGTGTAAACTGGAAGTATTTGGAATCAACCACTGGTGAAAATTATAGTGAATATGTAGTCACTCCAGATGCTACACGTACACGCGATCAATGGAAAGCAATTGTTTCAGTAAATAATGTACCATATACTACAGATCCATTAATTTTTACTAATGTAGATACTACAGTAGAGACTGCGGCATATGATACATTAAATGAAATTACATTACGTTTTTTACGTGAAGATACAGTTGAAGTTCATAAAGAAGATGAAGGCTATGACTTTGATGATGAAGATGATGATGTTGAGGTAGTAACTAATATTATTGAAGATAATACCTTGCGTGATTTTTATGTTTATGATGAAAATAATCGAGTGATTAAAGATAAAGATAATGTAAGTTATGCAGATCGTTGGTATTATGTACAGATTTGGTTACGTAATAATGATAATGGTTAGTACTTACCATTAACTTATGATCCAGATCAAGGAAAAATGTCAGTTTCTTGGGATTTTGATATTGCATTACCTCGTGACTCTATGATTAGTAGTTGGTCAATTCCAACTGCAGGTGAATTAAAAAATGCAGTTTTGGCACCAGTCTTAGAAGGAGCTAGTACTGTTTATAATGAATAGATTTTAGCAATTACTCGTAAATTTAAAATTCGAGATTATTGGGATTTAGCTTATTTAAATAACACAATTAAAGCTGTTGTGCATCGCCGCACAAAAACATATAGACCATAGATGGAATTACATTTTGGTCAAGCTGGTAGTATGGGTAGTGAATATACTATTGTATTCAGTTAGCTTGAACCAGAAGGATAGTATTTTATTTAGGGTCAACAATTTGCTATCGCTGCAAATGTAATTAAAAAAGGTGAATCTGTGCAAGCAAGTGCTAATAACAAATTCAACTATAGTTGGGAAGTACTATCTCCTACAATTATCACACCTACAGCTAATGAGAGATTAGTAAATGGAGAGATAAAGTAGGTTCTTACAAGAGAAAATGGGGCTTATGACCAAAGGGGTAATATTGTACGTGGTTATATTCGCAATAATATGCCGCCGATTTTTAAAGTGACTGTATCAAATGCCGCAGATTATCCAATTTCTGCGGTAATTGGTATGCGAGTAATTAATCAAGCTGCAGCAGCTTCAATGTATACAACTAATTGTCCATCTCGTGTTGAATTTAAATCTGATGGTACTGTACCATTAGCTTTAATGAGTGCTTTTTATGTAGAAAAATTTAGCGATGGAGCCAGTAATGAAATTTATCCAAAATGGACATTAGAGCAATATTATCATTAGGGTTCTGAATGGCAAGAATGTAATGATTATTTAAGTTTGGCTGAAGAAGTTGTTTATGATACTACTGTTGCCACGAATACTAATCCAATAATTTATTATGCTCTTTTACCATCTGGTGAAATGGATTTAGATAGTTTATTTACAAGTACTCGGACAGCCACAAATACTGAAAGCGCTGCTTTTGTAAACATTTAGATTAAAATCTAGGAAGCATATGATAATACTATTAATTCTTTAACGGGTACAGAACAATAGTTATTGGAACTTAAAATGGCGGCAGAATAGTTGCGTGTAAAGCGAGAGCAAAATTTAGCTATGGCTGCGGCCAAATTAATTGAAGGTAATATTCATTATAAATTAAATCCATATATACGTAATGATGAACGTACTAGCAGTTGGTATTGGGAAGACGGTATGTTGAATTATTATACTGTTTTACAATGGACTGATGATAATGTCATTTGTCGTCAAGCAGTACCTTTTGCACGTAATTTATATAGTTCATCATTATTAAACTCTTGGGATGGTAAACTGACTATTGATGAAAATGAAAATGCTATTTTAGCACAAATGATTAGTGCTGGTGTGAAAGATAGTAATAATAGTTTTACTGGTGTAATTATGGGTGATTGGTCTGATCGAGGAGATACATCATTAGACATTCCAGGTTTATATGGTTTAAAATATGGCGCTCAGGTATTTGGATTTCGTACTGATGGTACAGGATTTATTGGTAAATCTGGTCGTGGACGTATTGAGTTTGATGGTAATAAATCATTAATTAGCAATGCTGACAAGACCATGTATTTAAATTTAGATCCTATTACTTATTATGCAGATGCTGATAAATTAACCTTTAAGAATTATACTGGATATTCTCCATATTTTTTATATGCCGAAACAAATAAAAGTAGTAATGGTTCTTTAGTAGGTGAAGACAAGTTTGAAACATGTACTACATGGGCAAATAAATTTATGGACGATGGAGCTAAAGATTATTTTATTGTAGATCCAAATAATGGTGTTTTAACTACTGGTGGTATTATTGCACGTTATGGTAAGATTGGTAATTGGATTATTAGTTCGGCAGGTTTATATCAAAAATATACCGGTGATTCTTTAACGGATAGTCGCTATATGTATTTAGGTTATCCTTCTTATGATAGTTCTGCAATGGCGGCGCATGAAACTGAACAACGTTAGTTTATTGATAAAATCAATCTTCTTAAGCAACATCGTGATTCAGATTTAGAATTTTTATATACTACTTATTTAACATCACAAATTCAATTTATTGGTGAATATTATAAACCAATTTATGTATTTGATCCACAGCATTTTTGGAATTAGGGTTGGCCTTTTTATGTTTATTGTCAAGCATTATAGGCTCTTTTAAATGACATGGATGAAAATCCTAATTTGCCTAATGTTGGAGCAAAATTAGAAGAGTATTTAATTCAGTATATTAGTACAGAACATCGTACTACGGCACATATGCATTATGATCCATATACTTTTGAACCTGTTCAATTATATACTAATGGTGGTTTACACTATTATTTATCACAAGTATGTAAAAATATTGTCATTACACCAGAAACGGGATCCAATGGTTCAACTAAAGATGATGTACAATATACTGTTTCTTTTACTGATGTAACGACTAGTTCATATACGTCTTTAAATTTAAATGGTAATACTACTTGGGCCAATTATTTCTCATATTAGTCTAATAGCTCTTCTGGCGATGCTGTTGGGCAAAATATTAGTAGTGAACGTTTTAATAATAAATATGCTAGTTTTGGCGCGCCTTCGTATTATGTTTATGTTTTTTCTACAAAAAACACTGATCGCTATTCATTAACACGTGATCGTATTAAGCGACAACATGATGTTTTATATGCATATTATTTATACCAATTAGACGGTTATAAACGTCAATTAAATGAAATGCTTGCCGCAGGTACGCGTGAATTAAAATAGACTGAGCGTTATACTGAATTTAAAGAAATGCAACAAAAGTTGGAAAAAGAATATTTTAAACAACGTGAAAATATTTAGACTTAGTATGAACAATTGATTGCGGCAGTTAAAAAAAATCAAACTGATAATACTCAACAGTTTTTAGTTAATGATAAAAACACTTATGCTATTTTTGCAGGATATACACCTACAACTACTCCTTTATTTAGTGTAAATTGGCGCGGTTATATGACAGCAAGAGCGGGTAAAATTGGAGAAAAATCTCCTTGGTATATTAGTGACGAAGGCTTGACACAGAAAAATAATTCTGGTACAATATTCTTAGGTAATCCGGATAGCAGATCTGATGGTAGCGGTTGGACTGATTTAGGATTATCTAATGATATGAACGATTTAACTGATGTACTTTTACCTAATGATTCTGTTATTTATAAAGATGATAAAAATAAACCGTTACCAGATTTACGCGGTCCACGAGTATTAGGTACTAGTGATGATGAAGATAACCCTACTTATGGTCGGTTTGCAATTTATGCTGGCAGCAAAGGAAAAATTTGGTCATATAATTCAGAATTACAATAGTATGAACGTATAAATGAAACTTCAGCATCAATAAAATTTGGTGTGCGTATGGATGGTACTTTATTTGCTACCAGTGGACAAATTGGTGGTTGGCAGATTACTCATAATATGTTTTATTCTGGTGATCCTTTAAATTATAAAATTATAGATGAGTATAATCGAATTAAAGAATCTGGCACTGCTGACGAAAAAAGAGCCTTCGCACGTTCTGTGGGTTTATCTTATTGGCGTAGTGATGATGCGGTTTGGATTGCTGTCCAATAGCATAAAGCCAGTTTCATGGTTTTAGATGCTGAACGCGGAGTAATTAACTTAAATAATGCTGTTGTATTAACTAAAGATGGCCAAGTTACTTTAGGTATTATTCCTGCTGGTTCTAATATGACTTCGGGCAAAATTACAATTGCTGGTTTACAATTTATTGGTGAAAACACGGGCTCATTTAGTTATACAGTTCCAACTTATAAAGTTACTAGCTCTGAGGTTGCTTTAAGTAGTAATGAGTATAATTATTGGGGTAGCGAGGCTGCTTTAACAACTGTAACAGTGGATACTGGCTCTATGTCAAAAAGTGGTACTTTGGCTCGTAACATGTCACTTACTGGTAAATTATCTATTATTGATACTAATACTAGTTATACGGTGGCTCCAGGAATTATTATTGGTACAGGTACGACATCACTCGATAATACCACTAAAGAAACTGTTGTAATTTATCCTACTACAGCAAAAACTAGTAATGCTACTTTAGGAACTAAAGATAATCCTTGGGATCTTATTGCTTAGACTATTATCGCTGATACACTAGACGTTACAAAAGGTACTATTAATGCTACTAACCTATTTATGAATAATAAATTGGTAGCTACACAAGAATGGGTTAAAGATAAATTAAATAGCGTATATGCAGCGATTCAAGATGCTGCATCGGGTGCGTCTTCCGCAGGTGCACGTGCATATAGCGCAGGTAAGACATTAGCAGGAGCTATTAATAGTAAAATTAAAGACATAACCGACTTTTTGGAAGGTAAATATTTTCTTAATCCATCTAATGAGAGTAGTACATATAGCACTGGCGCTTTACAGTGGGTATATTCAGGTGGTTATCCTCGAATTGCTGTCGCAGCATAGAAAGTGGAAAAGGTTGACGATGCGGAAGATACAGTTATTAAATATTCCACAAATACGGATGACGACAAACAAGGTAAAGCAAAAAAATTAGGTTTATCTCTTGAGGAAAAGACCTTATAGTCTATTATTATTCCAGCAGGTTTTGTTATTGTCGAAGGAGCAGTTTCTGGTAAGTATCCAGAAAAGAGTATTTTACCATATTTAACAAAAGATATTGCTTTTATTGATCTAAACGGCAAAGGAACTACTTCTTATGGATCTTCTAATTTTAATGGTACAACATTAAAATTGGGTCTTGGTATTAATGTATTAGCAGATAAAAGTACTGTTTATAGACATACTGGTTATGCAACAATAGATTATGGTCATACACATACTCTTACTTTAGGTATTGATGCAAATGGTAAAGTAACTGGTACTGTTGGCAATGCAAATTTTAGTAAAGTGGTATCGGATATAGCCTCGGTCGATATCACTTCGAGTTCTTGGTATAAGGGGCTAAGATTAGTTATTAATAATTAGGGTTCTGTGGCTACGATTCAAATTCCAAATTGTCCCAATAGTAGTAAAACAGTACGCGCGCAAGGTGGCGGTCTTTATTCTAGTTTTAGTATTGACACAAGTACTTATGGCTGGGATGATTATCAGCTTTGGTATACAGATGCAAATAATACAAGCTATTATTTAGTTTGGAATTATGCTGATAGCCCATATCTTACTATTAGTTAATTTGAGAAAAAGGAGTAATAATTATGGAATTAACTTTTGTACAACTTAATGAATTATTTGAGGCATTAACTGCTTTAAAAAACAAGACGATGCCTTTTAAACTTAGTTTAATTATTGCAAAAGATCTTGCTTTAATTGATACTGAAATGAATTTTTATATTGATCGCGAGCGTGAATTTGCTGATCGATATTTGCAGAAAGATGAAAGTGGCAAGTTTATTCAAGAACCAGAAGGTGTTTTTAAAATTATTGATGGTTTAGAAGATGATTGCCGCGCTGCACGTAAAGAGTTAGACGCTTTTACAACAACAGTAGAGTTACGTCGTATTCCTGTAAGCCTATTAGAAAATTTAGAAATTACACCCGCTGATGTAGCAGCTTTAGAACCTGTTTTAGAAGAAGAGGTTGAAGAATAATAAAGGAGGGGTGCCAAAATGGCATTGCAACCATTATACCCGCCAATTCTCCCGGGCACTACTCCACCATTTTATACAAAAGAAAAAGGGACCTATTTATTAACGGTCCCTTTTTCTTTAAATAAGTTAAATTTAATTTAGGATATTGGCGGAGTAAAACTTAAAATTAGAGATGCAGATACTGATATTGAATTAGCAAGAGTGAATGCTATTCCTACTTCAATATCTTTGTCTTTAGAAGGCTGCCAAGCTACTTTTGATTTAAGTCATGTTAATGGCATTAATGTAGGTAAATATTATAAAATTTAGTTGGCTTATTTAGATATTGATAATGTAAGCAATATTGGATATTATTCTACAATTAGTATCGTAAAATGTACGGCATATCCTACTGTATCAATTTTAGGTCTAACAAGCAGTACTATTAATGGTGATATCACATATTATACGGGCAAATATAAAAATCTGGATGATCCAACAGAAAAAAGTTCATCTTATTAGTTTACATTATATGATGATAATGAAAATGTATTAATAACCACTGGATGGACTGCACATAATGCGAATACAAATGATACTAAATATGAATCAACTGATAATTATACTTTATCTTATGTGCTTAATGAGACAGATCGGTATAAAATTTAGTATTCTGTAACAACTCAGAACGGATTAGTCGTACATAGTCCTATGTATATTTTAAGTGGATCTTCTTCTATTTCTCCTTTAATTGATGTAGTTATTGATGCATAGTTAAATTATGACAATGGATGTGTTGATGTTTGGCTAAATCCAAGTAAAAAATATAATAATCTATATTAGGGTACTTTTATGTTATCACGCATGTGCTCAAAAGATAATTATAAAAGTTAGATTCAAATTTTTTCTTTTATGTTAAAAGGAGAATTACCTAATAAACCAGTTTTTCATGATTTCACTGTTGAACATGGCTATACTTATAAATATACACTATAGCAATATAATACTTATAATATATATTCAAGTCGTTTATATTCTAATACAGTAGAAGTATATTTTGAAGATGCGTTTTTATTTGATGGGCATCGACAATTAAAAATTCGTTTTAACCCTAAAGTTAGTTCATTTAAAACGGTGATTCAAGATACTAAAAAAAATACTCTTGGTAGTAAATATCCTTTCTTTTTCCGCAACGGTATTGTTGAATATAAAGAATTTCCTATTTCTGGTTTAATTTCATATTTAATGGATGAAAATGAATTTTTCTTTCAAAAAACTACTGAATTAAATATGGATCCATTTTTTGAACCCACTACAAATATTGTCGATCAAAATATTTCATATGAACGGCGTTTTAAAATGGCAGTTTTAGATTGGCTTAATGATGGTTGTTTAAAACTTTTTCGCAGTCCAGCAGAAGGTAACTATTTAGTACGATTGAGTAATGTGTCACTTTCACCAACTGATACCGTTTCTAGAATGTTGCATACTTTCTCTTGTACCGCAGATGAAATTGCCGATTGTACTCCAACCAATTTACAGCATTATGGTTTTTTAGATACCACAAGTGAATTAGAAACATTAGCCTTACGTTTTGCAACTATTAATTTTGATAATTATATCGAAACTTTAATTGGTACATTACAACATAGTTCTAATACTGCTAATGCTTCAGCTGCGACAGTAGAAGCTGCTTTAGAGGAATTCGCGCACACAGATTTGTTTGATGGTCGTCAATGTGTATATTTTAAATTTGATGAATGTGAACCAGGCGAGACATGGTTTACATTTGGTAATGAAAAATATGTGATTGGTGCAACTGGTAGCTATGAAGTAACCTTACCTAATAATTCTGAAATTTTATCGCTACATATAGTTAATCCTCATCGGCATATGAGTGGTTCATTAACATTTGGTATTTATACTTCTAAATCTAGTGTATTTGATGCAGTTAATGGTATTACCAATTATGATATTATTACTGCACCACCAAGTTCAACAAAAAATTATATGTCTTTAATTGAAAATGAAAAAGAACATTTACGCAATATTTTATTTATGCATTTTACACTAAAAGACAATATTTATCTTATTGAGTCTATTGAATCTTGGTAGGCAACTTATAATTTTTATTTAGAGCGTATTACAGTTCCTGGCTCAATGCCAACGTCTGTAATTACTTATAAAGTTATTTTTAATGATGATGATCAAATTCATATTGAGCCGCAAGAACAAGAGCAATATGAAGAAGATGGTACGACGCCTCGTTTAAAATATCCACATTATAGTGATTTATTTACAGATGGTGCGGTATTTTATTGCCCTTCAACTAATCGATCTTATATTTATAATGCAACTATGAATACAATTCGAGAATAGACGACAATTAATCCCGCTGTATCTATTGCTGGTCAAACTGCGCCAATTATTTTATCGAGCACACAAATTTGTATTGATAATGAAATTATTGATGTTGCTGAAAAAGGTTATTTTGATGTTCCATTTACAACTGCGGTGCCTTTTTAGTTGTATTGGGGCAATAGTGTTAATGCAACATTGGGTTATTCAATTATTAATGTTACATATGGTGTGGAAGGGAAAAAAGAAAAAGAATATGCTCAAACTGAAAGTCTATATAATTTATATGGACAATACAGTGAGGCTACTAAAGCATATTTATCAAATGCACTTTCTTATGTACGTTTAACAGCAAAAACAAACCGTTATTTACAATAGTTAGTACGTAATTCTGCATATGATAGTTCAGATAATCGTACATATTTTATTTGGGATGATACTGTTTTAGGTTTTATTAAATTATAGCCTGAAGATTGTGCTATTTTCACTGGCAAAGAAGTGTGGATGCCTTTGCCATATAGTTGGTATATTGATGGTTGGAAAGGGGCTAAAACTAAAACAGTTGAAATTAATCATGTAACTTATACTTTGTTAAATGGTTCTTAGTAGAGTTATTTATCAAAAAAGGCAATTTATTTCCAAGCTTTATCTGAGGTATTGACTTTAAATAATATTGGCACATTGGTAAAAGATCACACTGTTGAAGGAAATACTTCAGATGAACAACCAGTTATTACCCGTGGTATTATTTATGAAGACTCTGGCAGAACGCCACCTCGACGTTTTTAATAAAAAGAGGTGAGATATTATGCAATTAAATGATACTTGGGCGCGATTAGATCAAACTTTTTTATAGAAATTAGACACTTATCCAAATAAAAAGAAATATGCTAAAATTATTTCTTTAAACTGGGACGAAGAGCCTATTGCTGAAATTTCTGGTAATGTTGTATCTGGTTCTATTAATGTAGATGGATCATCTATTGTACGACGCACTTGTAATTTAACAATTACAACCAATAAAGTTCGTATTGATGATATTTCATGGTCATTGCGTACAAAATTTTATGTATATATTGGTTTAGAAAATACTATTGATAGTTAGTATGAAGATATTATTTGGTTTCCTCAAGGTATGTTTATTTTAACATCTTTATCTTCTACTTTGAATAATCAAGGCTATACGGTTACTTTGTAGGGCAAAGATAAAATGTGTTTAATTAATGGAGATGTCGGTGGTGCATTATTTGCCGCACACGATTTTGCAAAAGTGGAAGTAAAAAATAAAGATGGTATTTTAACTTATGAAACATTTCCAATTTATAATATTATTAGAGAGGCTGTTCATGTATATGCACAAGAACCTTACCACAATATTGTTATAAATGATTTAGACACATGTGGTGTTGAATTATTAGATTATCGTAGTACAGATGCAAAATTATATATTTTTGATCAATAGGCTAATGATGATACAGTTCAGCTCGTAGCTGGTGGAACGCATTGGGAGTATGATGATGATGGAAGAGGTAGTGAGGTATCAGGTACACCAAGTTTTAACGGTGCAGCATCAACGCAAATTCGTTTTGAATCACGTAATGATAGATTGTGTCAAGTATTCGATGTAGCATGTGATACAGATCAAAACGTTTCTTATAATTTAACTCCTTTTTTATATCATAAGACTTGGTATACATTATATAAGCGTATTAATCCACGCACAGATGTAAATACTGTTGCGGGTTATCGTGCTACTGAAATTACTTATAATGGTGATTTAACTATTTCAATTGGTGGCACTATTACGTAGATGTTAGATAAAATTGTTAAAATGTTAGGCGAATTTGAATATTTTTATGATTTAAATGGTAGATTTATTTTTCAGCGTAAACGAATTTATTTTAATTCTGCATGGACAAATGCAGTAGTGGATGAAAATAAAACTTATTATGATACAACAAAAAATCGTGAAGGCATTACATATGATTTTTTAAATGGACATTTAATTGAAAGTTTTCAAAATAAGCCTAAATTATCTGCTATTAGAAACGATTTTTCTATTTGGGGTACATTAAAAGGAGTAGATAAAAAAGCATTACCAATTCATTTGCGATATGCAATTGATCATAAACCATCATTCTATTATAGCCTATTAGAAAAAAAGGTATATTGCTCTACTGAGGTTTTAGGTGGGTAGTATGATTGGCGTGAATTAATTTATCGTATGGCACTAGATAATCTAGCTGCTCGTACTAACATTGAAGGTTTGGTTGCGGCACTGGCTACACAAAATAAATTTTTTGAAGTAGAATAGCAATATGAAGCAAATCCAACAGAAAATGAAGCGATTTATAATAGTTGGAAAAAATCAGTAATGTATCATTATGATAATACTGAATTAGGTCAAGCAGATTATCAAGAATGTTATACGTATAGTTTATAGGAAAAAACTTTTATACCTATGGAGTCACCGGATGAATTAGCAGAAGCATTAACTAATAATGAGTTCATTTACGGTCCTAAGAGCGAGTATATTCGTACGCAATTAACTATGTCACAATATGAATGGTTAAATGATGAATTAGGATATAATTATGCATTAGCGCAAACTTATGTTAATACGCCAAATGATCCTTATATACATATGCGCAATACATAGAAAGAAAATGAGCTTTTAGATGAAATTCGTTGGGAAAATATTCTTGATAAAACTCATAATGAGCTAGATGCTTGGCAAGATACATTTAACACTGGTTACGATGCTTATTTTGCTGATATGCTGGGCTTTTGGCCTTTATTATATAGAACTCAACAAACAGCAATTGTTTAGTATAAAGAAGATGGTACAATTAATGCAGATGCTACTGGCGTATAGCAATATGTTAAAAGTGTAATTACTAATGATGATTTTACTGCATGGGAACGGAATGGTCATTGGAATCCTTTATATATTACTTGGGATGGTAAAAATGCTCATTTTAAAGAACCAGAAGCGTTATTTTTCTGGATTGATTTTTTTGATATTGTTGGTGATGAAACAGACTTCTTATATTAGTATTCTGTCGATGTAATAGGACGTCGCGCAATTGCTGTTAATGATACTGATGTAAAAGCGATATATTTTAGAGACACGCCAAATTTACTTTTTGTAAGTCCTGACTACACTCCAGTAGAGTATGAAGAAAATTTAGCATACGCTCGTATTAATATTGTACCACCGTATTCAGACTATTTTCAAATTAGTAGTTAGGGAAAAAGTGCTAAAGAGCGTTTAGATACAATGCTATATGAAGGTACATATTTTCAAGATCAAATTACTATTTCTGCAATTCCAATTTATTATTTAGAACCGAATACTCGAATCGCAGTATATGATGAACAAAGTGGTATTAATGGAGAATATTTGATTAAATCATATAGTATTTAGCTGGCACATGATGGCATGATGTCTATCACAGCCACTAAAGCAGTTGAAAGAATTATTTAAGGAGGAAAAGGATTATGGCAAAAAAAGTTGGACAAATCCGCTGGTTTAAGGATAATAATGAAAAAAATTATCCGGCAAATATTTCAGCGGATGCTTTGCGCAGTGGATCAGCATTTCCACGTTCTTATTCAATTGTGCAATTCGGCATTTAGACATTGCCAGGTACTAAAATATTTTTAGATTCACACCCTGATCCTATTATTATCGGTGCGACCGGTATTTATGAACTAAGTGTGGATGGTTTAACAAAAATTAATTCTATTACTTTTGATAATGCGTCTTTAGAATTAATTGAAAACAATGATAATGCATATGTACTGATTGATTATATTTATGAGGAGTGAAAAAGATGGCTGGATTTTATGGTAATATTTCCACCTCTAATCGCTCTGCATTTACTTTTGATAAAGTCTATGCCAATCGTCGTTCTATGGATCAAGAAGGCGCAGGCGATGGAGTATTTTTAGGTCGGTATGTATTGGTTGAATATGATGATCCGCCTTTACAAGGTTATTATAGTCAAACCAAAGATGAATTTTATAGCGATCCACACTATAGTGAATCATCTCGGGCACAACCACTTGATAAAATTGAAAATCATATTTATCAAGATTTAAGTTTAGTTAGTACAGCACATTCATTTTATGTGTGTGAATAGAGTGCGCAAGGTAATAAATTAACATATAAGCCATTATCTAATGCATCGTCTGGTTATGCTGCTAATTATAATTTAGACGTTGTGGGCTATGGACGTGGATATGACTCTACAGTATGGATGAAAACTATTGATCCTAATAATAATAAATATCGTTATGTTCTGGTTGCAGAATTAAATACTGTAGTGCCACATTTTCATTTAGTTATGGATCCGCCATCTGGTACGCCATATGGTCCATATTTTGATAATGCAACAACAAGTTTAGATTATTATATGCATATTCAAACTCCATATGCGCATCGTCTTAATACACAACCAGATGCTCATTTAAGTGACGAAAAGATTGAGTATGTAATTAGTTCATATAATCCCACATCACATACGTGGGTATCTACAACTAAAACCAATCAACCTGGCGATATTTTTTATAACAAATTGGGCTTTAGACAAGACGTTCGTTCTTATGTAACAGAACAGACGGCATCTAATAGTATTAATTATACTTTAGTATCCAGTGGCAATAAAATTTATGGTACTGATAATGCGGCAATTAATGATAATGGTATTACTGCAAAAGATACTTATTTGTGGTCTATTCATTTACCAGTTTTAGGTAATACAATTTGTACTATTTGGGACTTACTTTATACAACAGATAGAAAATTAGAATTATTAAAAGAGTCTGGCGCAAATCGTGACGCTTGTACAATTGATACTGATTCTATTTTTGGTACAATAAATTCTGCTCGTTGTTTTATAGGCCAAGTATATGCAATGCCAGTCACTCGTATCAATGATACAGATACATCATTTATTGTAGAATCGAGTGATGCTTTAGGCGTTACTGGTAGTGGTGGTACATTAACCTTTAATAAAGCTATTTTATTTAAAGATGACGGTGAGGATGTACGACATTATTATTATCCTAATTATACAAATAAATGGATCGCAAGTAGTACTGGTGAATATTATTTAGATAATGGTGTTTATAAACTCGCGAATAAAGCAGCATTACCAGCAGGTACTCAATATTATAAACGTGATCAAGGCGATATTAATCCGCATTGGCGTTATACATTAGAATATACTGATTCATCTTTTAAGATGACATCGGGTGAAGCAGCCATAGTCGCTGATCGTGCTACTTTAAATGGCGCGCCGCACACAATCTATGGAGCATTAGCACAAGTAAATCGTATGTTAGGTATCAATTTAAGTGAAGCAGATTCACGAGATGATCGTACATTAATTGGTATGATGAATCGTGTAAAAGATATGATTCAAAATATTGATACACAATTATCACCTAAAAAATTATTAGGTACTGATAAAAACGGTAAAATTAGTACTACCAATATTATTTATCCTTATACTGGTACTGGTGATCATCAAGAATTATTAGATAGTAGTGGTACATGGCGTTTACCTGTAACATATAAATTAGAAACTTTAAATTTGCGCAATGCACAAGATAATACGAAATATTTTGATGCAGGTTATTATGGTAATAGTTGCTTACATGCTGTTCTAGCAAGTGATACATTGGGTGAGGCAATTAAAAAAATGCAAAATGAAATGGCAGATATTTAGTATGTACAATAGGCCATTACTCAATTTAGTGTTAATTTAAGTGGTGGTGAAAGCACCTTATTAGAAAATGGCGCAGCTATGAATAGTGCCACTTTAACTTATACATTAAATAAGGGACCTCGTAAATCAATTGAAATTAAACGAGTGGCTCCTGAAGCAGTCACAATACTTTCAACTACAAATATTAATCCTGAGTTTTATGTTACAAATGCTGAAGCATATGCACGAAGTGCTGCTGATGCTCAAAATGATACTAATATTTTAAGTGGGCGTGCTGATACTACTATGACTTGGACAATTAGTGTCACTGATGAGCGTGATTATACTGCAACATAGACCGTTAATGCCTTTTGGTGTAATCGTTATTATTATGGAGTTGGTGCTGCAATTACAAATTTAGCAACGGTAAATACTAGAGCTAAATTAGATAGCTTAATTACCGGTGGTAATAAATTAGCACGTAATAAAGCTGGATTAAGTCTTTCATTAGCACCGCATGCTAATGAATATATGTTTTATATGCAGCCTAAATCATGGACTAATCCAACATTTAAAATTGGCGGCTTTGAAGGTGGCATGGATTTATTAGGTGAATTTAATTTTACTAATGCCAATGGTTATACAACTACATATAAATTGTGGCAAAGCACCAATGCTAATTTAGGCGCAACGACATTAGTAATTTCATAAGGGGGATATATAAATGAGCTTTACAATTGAAAATTTATTTAATCAAAATTTATATACTACTCCCTATGATTACACTAAGTTATAGGGCGTAGATGGTGTTAAACCTCGTACTTATGATGGTACAGTGCTATTGGCTGCAGGCTTGACACAAAAAAATGCGGGAGCTTTTCCATTATTACATGCTAAAGATATTCAGCTTGGACAAGTCGCATCTGAAAGATTAACAGATAAATTAATTGCGATTGATAGTATTTTACGTGAGATTTATGGTGCTGCTCCAACAACTTTAAATAATTATGGTTTAGCGTCTTTGTCTTCGATTGCAGCAGCATTAAATAATAGTAATACTACAGTTAATGATCGCATTACTGCATTGCGTGCATTTAAAACTCTTGCAATTAATACACAAAGTGAAGCGACAACATAGATGGACGTAAATACTACATCTATAAGCGCAAATAATAATGGTGATACTATTACTGTTAATAGTGGTAATAAATGGATACGATTCGCCAGCTCTAATAATACTTTGTCTATTGCACATAGCGTAGAAACTATTTCATCTGCTACCGCAACAAATGATTTAAATAAGTCTGGGACTTTTACTACAGTAGTATTAGATTATGATACTGCAGGTCATGTTACTGGACAAACTACTACTACACATACATTGCCATATAATTGGAAAACAATTACTACTAAAAATAGTGATGCAGTTACTGCTTTAACTATGAGTAATGCATCAATTAATGCAGAGGACCAAATTGATGAAGTAACATTTACTGCAGCGAACAAATGGATTGTATTAGCTACTGGTACATCTGCTATTAATTTTGGGCATATTTTAACAGGCAATGGAGTAATTACTACAAAAGGCTAGAGTACAGCTGTTACTACATAGTATGGAATGCAATTTGCAGTTCCTTATTTGGCCGCAGATGAAGCAGGTCATGTTACTAGTTTAAGTGAAACAACAATAACAATACCAAGTATTAGTTTAACTAATGGTACAGGGAATGTTGTTACTGGTTTAAGTCTTAACACGACTAGTGGTGCTTTTACGGAAACTAAAGCCAATATTGGCACATTGTCTTTGATTGATTATAGTGTAGCAGAAACTTCTGGGGCATTAATTGCAAATGATACATTGAATACAGCATTGGGGAAATTGGAAAAGCGTCTTACTGTTATTGAAAGTGATTATTTAAAAGCAGCGGCTTTAAATCCTTATATTACAAAAACAGCTGTAGCCGATACTTATTTAACTAAAATTGATGCTTAGTCTTTATACCAACCGATTGGAGACTATCAGCCAGCCGGTAATTATCAACCAGCAGGAAACTATTAGCCCGCAGGTAATTATATTGTGGCTGATATATCAGATCCTTATTTAAAAACAACAGCAATTAAAACTTTAGTAAATAATATTTTATCTAATTATACATTAGAATTAATTGCTCCTGTCGTTGCTGCTACTAAAGGTAATACTACTGGTTTAATTAATTTTACTATTACTAATACTGAAGGCGATTTAAATATCCGGTTAGAAAAGAATGATGGTTCTGATTGGACTCCAGTAAATATTACAGCTCCAACGCAGGCACCTTATTCTTATACGGTTACTGCCAATGGCACATATCGTATAAGCGTATAGCGCACTTATAATTCATCAACAGCGACTGGGACAAGTAATGAAATTGTTATTTCTGAATTTGCATAAGATAAAGGCTCAGGCAGAAAATGTCTGGGCCTTTATTGTTAACTAATTAATTCCATTTTTAATATATAAAGACAGGATAACTGTTAGAAGGAAGTGAAATAAAATGCCAAAACCAAAGGTTTTATTTAAATTTGGTACTTAGGCGCAATATGCTGCACTAGAAACCAAATTGGACAATGCCTTATATTTTTTGACAGACACCCATCAATTATATCGTGGCACTGTTCCAATTGGTGAGTCTCATGTTTATACAGATAACCGTGCTGCTAATGTAACTGATAATGCAGCTATCCTTAGCGCGTTAAACAGTGCAGTCCCAGTTAATGGTGATGTAATTGTATTAAATAATGTTGATGGCTCTTCAGATGCTTTTATTTATCAAGCAGGAACACAAACTTGGTTACATATTGGTAACACTCTTGCGGATAGTTTAGCGCCAAGAATTACGACATTAGAAGGTAAAGTTACTAATTTAGAGTCTGCACTTGGCGCCAATGGAACAGGTTTACAAGGCAGAGTTAGTGATTTAGAAGCTGCAATGGCTAATGTAGCTGGAGCATTTCATTTTAAAGGCTCTACCACAAATTTAGATTCCATTACAAATCCATCTAATGGTGATGTTTATCAAGTTGATTCAAGTGAATATGCTTGGAATGGTACAACATGGGTTGAATTAGGTACGAATATTGATTTAAGTCATTATGTATTAGATACCGACTTAAATTCAGCTCTTGGTGGCATTCGTTCTGATATTCGTGATTTACAAACTGTAATCGGTTCACCAAAAACATATGAAGAAGACGAAGATACTGGCGAATTGGTAGAAGTACCATCAACTGGTATTTATCAATATTTCGAACAGCATGCTAGTGAATTAGTACCATTATTTGATGGATACGTTTCAGGTTTGGTTCCGGTAGCAACCGGTCTTACTACGCAACAGAAAGCAAGCAAATTCCTTAATGCTCTTGGTAATTGGGTAGAGGTTGAAACAACCGGTGGACAGACTACATATCGTGATCCTGAAGGTAATATTTATAATACGGTTGAAGCTTATGTCACCTATATGATTGACAATTATGCTGAGCAAGTTTGGGAATCTATTGATAGCAATAGTTAAAATAGTATCGAAAGGAGAGAAGTAAGTTATGGCAGCAAATGTGCAATTTAAACGCGGTTTGTTAGCTAATTTACCGCAAACATATGTAGACGGTACTATTTATGTCACAACAGATGAACATGCAATGTATCTTGATCAGGGTAATCAACGTATTCGTATTGGTGATTTTATTCCAGTAAATACTGTACAGGATTTACCTGTTTCTGGTCACGCATATGAAACTGCGGTTTATTATGTCAAACAGGATAATATTTTGGCACGCTGGGATTCAACAAATAGTCGTTGGATTCAAATTAATAAAGCTGGTGTTGTTGGTGTTCGTCAAAACGGTAGTGGTGGTAATGTTATTACAGATGTTACAACTACCGTAGCTAATGATGGCACTTTACAATTATTGGTTACGAAAGCAACAGTAGCTACCTCAGAAGAATTAGAATCATTGATTGGTAGAGTAACTACCTTAGAAGGTAAAACAAGTAATGTCGAATCTTATATTACTGTTTTAAAAGGTGATTCTACTGTTGCTGGTTCATTAGCTAAATTAGCTGCAGATACACAAGCAGCATTGCTTGGTGGTGAAACTACTTATACCACATTAAAACTTGTGGGTGATAAATTACGTTCATTAGATACTGCAGTTGATGGTTTAGAAAATGATATGGCTGCCGCGCAAACAAATATTACAGCTTTGCAAGGCACAACAGCGACTCATACATCACAACTTGCTACTATTAATGGTGATGATAGTACAGTTGGTTCTATTGCATATGCAGTAAAACAAGAGGCGGATGCTCGTACTACTCTTGCTGGTCGTGTAAGTACTAATGAATCTGATATTAGTTCTTTAACTGGTCGTGTTGGTACAAATGAAGCTGCGATTGCTACATTAAATGGTACTGGCGCAGGATCGGTTCAAAAACAAGTCGCTGATGCTGTTGCAAGTATTGTAGCAGATGCACCTGCGGCATATGATACTTTAAAAGAAGTATCTGATTGGATTTCATCTCATGGTACTGATGCCGCCACAATGAATAGTAATATTACTACTTTATTGGGCGATGTTAGTACATTACAATCAGATATGACAACTGCCAAATCAGATATCAGCGGTTTGAAAACAAGAATGACCACTGCCGAAGGCAATATTACTAATTTACAATCATCTGTAACATTACTCGAAGGCGATTCAAAGACCGTTGGATCAGTTGATTATAAAATTGAACAAGTACGTAATGAATTAAGTGGTGGTTTATCTGGTGACATTAGTGATTTAACAGCACGTGTAGTTGTTAATGAAGGTAAATTAGCTACTATTCAAGGCACCGGCGAAGGTTCAATTACTAAAGCTGTTGGTGATGAACGTACTGCTCGTGAAGCTGCTGATACAGCATTGGATACTCGTATGACTACAG
>Ga0326513_10000208_pt1 | contig 47091 bp, 74 predicted proteins | sample 2_2465_0518_D_FD_203654 | JGI IMG/M metagenome (GOLD analysis project Ga0326513, IMG submission 203654) | Bovine rumen microbial communities from UC Davis, California, United States - 2_2465_0518 | ecosystem: Host-associated > Mammals > Digestive system > Stomach > Rumen | place: USA... | reverse complement strand
CCCGGACGACGCCCGCCCTCTCTCACCGATCCACCCTTTTTCCTTTTGCTTTCCACAGGTTTCCGACAGGAAATGCACAGGATATGCGAAGCATATGGGTGTTCCTGCAGGGGAATCGGCCCCTGAAAGCGCAGAGGGACGGGTTTTTGTCCCCATCCCTCTGTGGGGCATGCCCCTCATTCGGCTATGCCCTCCTTCCTGTCCAGGTTGACCGTGAAGCCCGCCGATCCCTCGAAGACCCCGAAGGACAGCTCGGTCGTGACCCTCGGCTCGACCCTCAATTTGAACGTCTCGGTGCGGTACGCGCTCTGCGAGGAGTCCATGAGACGGACCTCCATGTCGTGTATGCCGGGTGAGGCGCAGCTCTCCACCTGTGCGAACCTCCACTTGCCGTCCACGAGGCCCGCGTAGCTCTTGTCGAGGGAGAAGAGGACCTTCCCGTCCATCAGCACCTCAGCCCTGCTGAAGGTGAGGCCGGACTCGGTCTGCGGGGCGTTGCAGCCGACGAGCCTTATGTTCCCGTCGCCGGCCTTGAGGGACAGGTCGATGCTGATCGCGTTCGCGCCCTCGCTGAGGATCGTCGTGACCTCGCCCCTGTAGTCCTCGGATATGAGGGTGAAGGTCCACCTGCCCGTCGAGAAGGGGCCGAAGCCGTCGGTCAGGAGGACCTTGTCGTAGGACCCCGCGCCCGTGGCGCTTCCATTATCCTTCTTCTCCGCCACCAGCGTCCATGTCTGGGACATGGGCTCCGGGTAGGCTATGCTGGCAAGCACATCCCTCGACCTGTCTGCGGAGAACGTGACGGTGCAGAGACCGTCGTCGCGCGAGACGTCCTGCGCGCAGGAGCAGAGCCCCAGTGCGACCGCCAGGACGACCAATGCCAATGCGATTCTGTTCGCTTTCATCCTTTGTTACCTCCTTCGGATGCTTTTCGATATCAATAGTTGTGTGTATGTGTCTCAGGGGGCGCGTCTGTCATGGGGCGTAGTCGAAGAAGAGGCCCGTCGCCTCGTTCATCCTGCCCCTGTCTATCGCGTCCCTGACCGCGGTCGCGGATATGCCGTGCGCCTGTGCGCAGGCTGCGACCGACGGATAGACCCGCACGGGTCTGCCGTGCCTGTCGAAGGACAGGACCCTGTCACCCTTTCTGCCCATCATCAGCCTCCATGTGCTCCCTCACGGCGGTGTACCTCACGCCCATGAGGACATGCCTCGTCCCGTCATGCGTGAATGTGACGCCGTGCCTCCTCAAGGTCACCCGGGTGCAGTGCTCGTACACCGCATCGTCGGTGACGATCGTGTAGAGCGTCCTGTCCCATTCGTCCGCGACATCCCTGACGGCCTCGAACAGCGCCGCCAGGAAGATCGCCAGGAAAGCCGTACCTGCGATGGCCGCAATCCATATGATCATGTCTCGTCCTCCTCGATCTCTTCCTTCCCGGAGACCACGACAGACTTCCGGCACAGCGGGCACTCCACGAAGCTCCTCCACAATATGGTGCTTGTCTCGATGTCCACCTCCTCGTATGTGAACACAGTCCCGCAAAAAGGGCAGGTGGTCCTGTACCTCTTCAACCTGCCTCTGGTGATTATCCGGATCATGTGCCTGCCTCCCCAATGGCTTGTCTGTACATCAGACAGACCTCGTCCATGCTGACCGACTTGTCCGCCAGGTGCTTGCTTATCAGGTAGTCCCTCTGCCTCGACTCCTCCTTGAGGGATTTCTCCCAATTGGTGCTGCAGTATCTCTTCATGTAGAGCTTCTTCTCCCCGAAGCGTTTGTATATGGTCATTCGCCCGCCTCCTTGATCGGATAGCAGGCACTGTACGAATCGTATCCCATCGGACATCCCACCTTGCATGAGAAAACCACAAGATACAGGTCCGTTGCATCCTTTGCCCCGTCACGGGCCCGTCTGTACAGGTCGCACTTGGAAGCGCAATCGTAGCAGGTCATCTGTCTAACGCTCATTGTTCGCCTCCTTATAGGGTTCTATCTTCTGCCAAGCGATAACTGGGTTACAACCATCAAATCTCATACATTCATTCCCATTGTTATCTATTGTCCTTCTACATCTCCTTGACTCATATTCAATTCTGTTTCCAAATCTTATAGCAATCAGATACCAACCTTCCTCTGTCGGTGTCTCTGTATGCCATGTATGGGCAAGTGGACAACCAGCACTAATAGAACACGGCAAATCACAAGTCCTACAAACCTCGATTTCATCCTTTGTAAACATCTTCCTTCTCCTTGTAAGGCTCTATCCTCTGCCATGCGATCGCTTTCCAAACATCGTCACTTGCCCTTCCTCTTATGTCTTTATATCCCAATTCATCTTCAAAGATGTGCATTGTATAATATTCAAGTTTGCCTTTGTTCTTACATCCGTGGACACATTCATATGCAACAAGATACCACCCTTCCTCTGTTGGTGTGCCTGTATGCCAAGGATTATGACGGTGATTCCATGCCTCTGTGATTTTCTTCTCGTCCTCTGAATCACCGATGCCGATTTTAGCCTCGTTTCTGTTCTCATACGTGTAAATCTTTCCGTACTTCATTCTGCTACCTCCTTCCCGCATGGGGAGCCGTCAAGATAGGTGTAGCCCTTTAAGAGTTCCGACATGGAAAGTTTTTCATAGCTAGTCTCCACAGTAGCATCTCCATAATCGACAAGCAGATGCTTATATCCGATTGTATCCTTCACCCAAATCACTGGCATACCGTACTCAGGCCAGTGGGTATTAGCGTTACACCTCTTGTCCCAGTCGGCGATCATCTCATCCGTGTCCTTGTACGGGCGATACCTCGGCTCGGCCTTCTCAGGCTTTATGCGATAGTCGAAAAGATTCCAGTTCCATCCGGGGTCTTTTGCATCTTCCCATTTTTCGGACAGATCATGCTTGCATCTGCGCTCTATCCCCTTGCCGTCCGCATAGGCCTGCATGACCTCAATCATCTCCTTCGTCGTCATCCTCGCCTCCTAGAAGAGCATCTCGCCCTTCCGTCTGGACTGGAGCTCGTCGGCCATCCCGTCGACCTCCCGCTCCAGTTTCTTCGATTCCTGCAGCACGTTCGCATCGTGTGTGCGGAAATACTCTGCCTGTTTTCTCCTCATCTCCTGCGTCTTTTCCAGGAACGCCCAAAGCTCTTTCTCCATCTTCCCCTCCCTCCAGAGAGGGGCCGCCCCCGCCTCTTCCGTGAGGACGGCCCCGGGAATCTCTGAATACCCAAAACATCTTGAAAAAAACAAATCCCCTGGGGCGGCGCAAGCCCACCCTTCGGGTGAATCTCCCACTCCTATACGGCCCCCGCCAGATGCAGGATGCACAGGACGCACACCGCAAGCGGGGGGAGCATCAGCAGGGCCGCCTTCAGGGCCTCACTCCTGCCGACCTTCACGGGAGGCGACGGCAGATACCTTCCGGCCCTCCTCCATCTCCCGCCCCTCGCATCGGAGAGGTCCCTGTCCAGACCGGACGCGAAGCTCTCAAACGAATCGCTGACAGATGTCATAGTTCGTCCTGTCCTCCCTTCCCGTGCGCTCGGCCGGCCTCATCGCCGACAGCCTCTCCATCATCTCCACGCCGAGGCGCACCGCCCTGTCGTGGAGGAAGGGCCTCCACATGTTGTCCCTGCGGACGAACACCACGTAGCCCGATATCACCGCGCGGCCGCCTCCTTTCCGGAAACTCCCCGGACGGATCTCCACATACCCCGCTTCAAGGAGCATCATCCTCACGTCATCCATCCGAGAGCCTCCCGTGCAGGGCCTTCAGCTCCCTTATCTCGGCGCAGACGGCCTCGAGCGCATCCGCGTCCTGCGAGTCCGCCACCCTGTGCAGGTGCGCGAACCTGTCCGAGAGCCTGTCGCCCACGAGCATCCGCAGAAGGGACCTCTCTTTGTCGGTGAGGTCGTCATATCTCAGCTTCACACCATTCGCCATCACTTCCCTCCCTTCTTCCCGAAGAGCCTGTCATACAGGCCGGCCTGCCCCTTGCGGAACTCGTCCGCGAGCACAAGGTAGGCCGCCCTGTCCATATCCACGTCATGCTCGAAGGCGTAGGTCACGACCCTCGCCTCCAGGGGGCTTCTGCCCTGTCCGTCAGTTTTCGTCATACGATCCGTCCTCCATCTTCATCCTCACATGCTCATAGTGCCCCATGCCCCCGACCCTCCCGAGGAAGGAGGCCAGCCTCCCGTAGCCCGGTATCTCCCTGTACGGGAGGTTGTGGAGCGCCCTGTACGTCACATCGTCCTCCAGCAGGTCGAACACGGCCTCCGCCTCCCTCCTGTCCAGCGTTATGCAATCCCTCCGAGAAAGCCCGTCACGCATCGTTTCCCTCCGGGTGGTGCAGTTTCTCATCTTTCGCCGAAGAATCGCAGGAAGGGGCGTTCTCGCTCGTCTCAGGCGAAGCTGGACGGCTGAGAAGGTCCACCATGCGCTGAAGCGCGTTCCTCCTCTCCGCCAGAGGCAGCACGAAGCGCCTCATCATCAGAAGCATCACGCCCATGTCGTTCCTCGTCCCGAGGCCGGCGCTCGCGATCCACACGCCCATGACCCGGAGCAGGTCCGCCCCGCACTCCTCCGAGAGCCCCTCCATCAGAGGGGAGAGGTCCATGCCGAGCAGCCGCGCCATCCGCATCACCTCGTCGCGGGACGACGCCTTCTCGCCTGCCTCCGATGAGGCATTCCTGTAGATCCCCATCGGCTGGTCGTCGGGAATCCTCGACACGGCAAGCGCCTCGAGCGCCTTCGCGCCGGCCCCTACTCCTGCTCCCTTCAAAACCTCATCCAGTTCCATGTCTAACCTCCTTGCATGCCGTGTCGGGGAGTCGGACCCCGATGCGCCCACGCACGGCCCAGCCCGTCTCTCCGGGCCGTCTCGCTCTACTTGTCTCCGGTCAACGACCGGAATGGTTTCCCCTCATGACAGGAACAGCAGAGGCTGCGGCCTCTCCATGTTCTCCCTTCTGAGCCTTGCGACCTCCCTCCTGTTCTCCCTGTCCGTCAGGGGACGGAGGTTGCAGGCCCTGTTGTCCTGCTTGTTCCCGTTGATGTGGTCTATGTGGCACCCCTCCGGGATGGAGCCGTGGGTGGCGAGATAGACGACCCTGTGGACGCGGAAATGGCACTTGCGCCCGTCCACCGTGATGCGGAACCTCAGATAGCCCTTGGGGTTCATCTCCGGGATGACCCTTCTCCCGTCGGGCCAGTTGACGGTGCCGCTCTCGGCGTCAACGGATATCCTTCCCTCCGACAGCGCCCGCCTTATCAGATCGTCGACTTTCATACAGCCTCCTTTGTGACATTGGTTTCCCTGGCGATGCTTTTTAGAAATCGAAACTCAACTGCGCTGACCATTCTGCGAACCTCTGTTCCTGCGCCTCGAAATAAGCCTTGTCCATCTCGCAACCGACGAAATCAACACCGAATTTCGCACATGCTATGCGGGAACTTCCCGAACCGAGATGGGTGTCTATTACTCTCTCTCTCTCTGCGAGAACTTCTCCAACAGCCATTCATATAGCCTCACAGGCTTCTGTGTCGGGTGGATCTTCACGTCTTCCTTCGTTCTGGCTGTCGCTGCAAGGTGGAAAATCTTTGCGGGGCAGTTGAAACTCGTCCAGGCCATCTCCCATTGCGAGAAGTTCTCCCACGGCTGCTTCTTGTCCCAGCAGACGATTCCCCTTGTCGGCGGAAGGTTGAAGTAGTTCCCTCCCCAGATGATCTGATTCTCGGAGATGCGGAACAGCTCATCGAAATACTCCTGTGTCGGTGCGATGTCCCATCCTAGTTCAGCCTTGTTCAGGAAACGGTTTCTGAGTTTGCCCGCCCCCTGTGAGAACTTCGCCTTCCTGCCGTTGCCCCTGTTGCCCATGACGGAATCTATGCTGTATGGAGGGTCGACTATGGCAAGGCTGAACGCCTTGTCGGGGAGCGTCCTCATGTACTCCATGCAGTCGATGTTGTAGACGATACTCTCACTCATCCGTTCCTCCTCGGATCAAGGAAATGCCTGATGTCCATGTAATGGGCCGACGCCATGCGGGGATCGGCCTCAAGCTCCCCGTTCGCGAAATGCGACAGCCACATGGCCTCCACGTCAAGCGCGACATCGAACTCGGCGGTCCCGTATGCCTTTTTTGTTATCTCCCATCCCTGACGGCTCACACGCCGTTCCATCCAGCTGTCATACTCGAATCTCCTGGTGTACCGGATGAGACCCTCACGCTCCAGGTCACGGAGAATCCTTGAGACCTCCCTGCCGGGAATCCCGGTCACGGCGGCCAGGTTCCGTGCCGCCAGCAGGATGTCATGGGATGTCAGGAACAACGCCGCCCTGCACAGGGTCAGAAGGACATGGTTCATGCCGTCCTCACCCTCACCGGCACGTATCCGTCCCGGTGTATCCAGTTCCCGTCGCGCAGCCTCGACCTTATCGTCGACTCCGAGACACCCATCTCCCTCGCCGTCCTGCGTATCGACGGCATCTGGATCTCACGGCCCTGCCTGTCGTAGACCGTGACGTATCTGCTCATCCGATATCCTCCCGTGCCTTCGCTTTGCCATTCCCTGCTTCGCCTCCGCTGCGCCGCCCAAGTCTGCGCTCTGCCCATGCCTTGCCCAGCATTGCTAACCAATGCCATTGCTCCGCTCTCCACAGCTATGCCTTCGCAATCCGTCTCCTTGCGTTGCAATTCCCTGCCCTCGCATTCCAACCCAGGGCCTTGCTTCGCCATCGCGACTCTGGTCTGAGCTTAGCGTTGCTTCGCCCCTGCCTCGCCATTGCATTGCCTTACTGAGCCATGCCGTCGCGCTGCCTTACGAAGCACCGCCCTTGCGACTCTACCCTATGCCATTTGCCTTCGCCGATCGGCTCCATGCTTTGCTATGCCGTTGCAGATCACCGCAACACTTTGCCTAGCCTATGCCCTGCCAAGCCGCACCGTGCCTTGCCCCGCCCCGCGGACCGGCGCTCCGCAAGTCTCCGAAGCTCCGTCGCTCAGACCTCTCTCCACTCGAAGCGGCCCTTGCCGCTGTTGCGCCACTGGCCCAGACCCCTGCGGGACCCGTAGTCGAGGCACTCCCTCACGCACTTCTCAAGCCCCTGCTCGAAGATCTCCACCGTGAACCTGAGGACGCTTCCCGCAGGCACGGCCTCCGACTTCGCTATCGAGACCCTCTCGCCCTGCATCGTCTGCGCCCTGAGGGGTCTCTCGCACTTGCCCATCTGCCCCATCGAGACCCTGGTGCCGTCGGCGTTCTCGAAGAACATCCTCCTGTTCTCCGGCGCAAGGAATATCGCGCCGTCGATCTTCTGCTTGTACGCCTTGACCTTCGAGCACTCCGTGCCCTGCATCGCCTTGAGCGCCTTCCACGAATCCTTCAGGAAGCCCTTGAGCTGGTAGTCCCAGATGAACGGATGCCCATCCTCCTTGTCGAACCCCGTCATGCGCTCCTCGATGACGTCATCCACGTCGCGCTCCGTCAGCTCCTCCTCAAGGCTCCTCGCGTCGGGGGCCTTGCCCGCGACATATGTCCTCAGAAGCTCCTCATTGCCCGGCTTCGTGCCGAGAATCTCCTCAAGGAGCGTCAGCTCCACTCCGATCCTCACCTTCGGTTCGATCGCCATTTTCTCTTCCTCCTGTATCTGATGCCCCCTGAAGGCTCCTTCCCCTCAGAAGTCAAATTCACCCTGCTCCGGGGCCTTGCGCCCCCTGAACAGAAGCAGCGCGCCCTCAAGCACCCTCTGCTTCTCCCTCTCCTCCGCCACACGGGACCTGCTCTCGTTGAGGCAGAGCTCTATCTCCTCCGCGCTGGACGGCCTCTTGTACCCCCTGTGTTTGGAGGACGATATGATGACCGTCTCCGGATGCTTGCGAAGCTCGTTTATCTCCCTCCGCACCATCCTGTCGCCCATGCCCGATTCCCTCACAAGCTCCTCACGGGTTATGTACCTGTCCTTCGGTATCAGCCTGTAAAGCCCCATGCGCACCTCCTACCTTCCCATCCCCAATCGGATGTTCAGAAGCCTGTCGATCTCCGCCGAGATGCACCTCTGGCAAAGGAAGTCGTCCTCCTTCGGCGGGTCCGACACAACCTGCTTGTGGAAGCCGTGCGTCGGGCACCTGACGACCACCCTCAACGTCCTGAAGCCCCTCGCCAGCGAACTTTTGTACAGCGGGTTGTCCTCCCACTTGTCGTCCATCTCCAGCACCTCGCACCTGCTTATCCTGCTCCAGTCGATCCTCGACCTGTACGCGTCGAGGTAGTTGTAGACCTTCTCGCCTTCAGCCATTGGACCTCTCCTTTCTCCTGTCGGCCCTGTTCAGGACCACCCCTATGCCTCCGTCACCCGTCAGCCTGGAGTAGATGCTCTGCCCCATAGCCGCTATGAAACCGTCCTTGTCCCCGTTACCCAGGGCCACCGTCTGGAGCATCCACTCGTAGCGGTGGTCTATCAGATAGTTCAGGTAGACGAAGTCGGCTTTGCTCTCGAAGATCTTGTCCACCTCGTCGATGACCAGATGCCTGACGCTTCTCCCGAACATGTCCCTGGCTGCCTTGAACGGGTCAGTGGCGGTCTTGACCTTCCCGAGAAGCTCCGTGGCCTTGATGAGCATTGCGTCATGGCCCATCTCAGCCCATGCCTTCGTGAGGGCATATCCCGTATAGGTCTTTCCGCTTCCGTTGGGGCCGAGAATCAGTGCTGACGCTCCGTCAAGGATGGCCTTGCCCCTGTCACCCATGCCGATGAAGCGGATGTCGGCCTCCCGGAATCTCGGGGGTGTCGTTCTGCTCCAGTTCCTGAGAAGCTCCCCTACGGTCAGATGCCCCGTGTTCAGCTTGCGCTCGGCGGCCTCCCTCTGGACCCTCTCATCCCTCTCGACCTCCTCCGCATCCCTTCTCTCCTGCAAGGCCCTGTTCTCCTTCTCCCTCTCGGCGCTGATCGAGGACAGCATCCTCTCCCTCTCTTCGGGGTCCCCATCTTCAGGGATGTATGTGACGCCCAGCCTCTCGCAATCCCACTTGCGGATCTGCTCGTTCATGTTCATAGCTCGCTGACCTCCTCCATCACATCGTCGTCGTACTGTCCGTTTATGTCCCTCGGCACGAAGCCGTTCCCGTTCCCTTTCCGGACCCTCTGTCCGGGGCGGTTGTCGTACTTGCCCTCAAGGATCTTCGCCATGTTGGAGTCCTTGAGCATCCAGTCGAAGTCGGCGGTCCAGTTGCGGTCGTTGCCCCCTTTGAGGAACCTCGACCCTTCAGCCTTCTCGAACATCGTCCTGAAATCGTCCTCCGTAAACCCTGCGCTGAACCTTGCACGGATTGCCTTCTTCCTCGCCTCGGTCACGCTCTTCACGGAGGGGAAGGACTTGCAGATCTGGTTGTAGAGGTTGACTATCTTTGAGAAATCCATCGCTTTTCTGGTGCTCTCTGCCGACTCGCCTTCGTCAGAAGGGGAGTGAGCATTATGCGTAACGTTAGTGGAGCATAATGCGATATTATTATCTTGTTGTGTCTTGTCTTGTCTTGTGCTTGAAGGTGCTTTAGTGTCCTCAAGCACCGCTTTAGCACTGCTTGAGTTCTGCTTGGCAATGGTAGCTTTTGCTTGAGTTGCAAGGCCACCTTTCCTTCCTGCCTCAACCTTTTTCCGTCTTGTCTGCTCCCAATAGGCAATCTCGGACAGGACCCTCTTACTGGTGAGTCTTCCGTCCCCTGTCCTCTCGATGAGGTCAAGGTCTATCATGGCGGGTATGAACTCGTCCATGTTGTAGAAGGACAGCTCCTCCGTCACAGCGGCCTCGTCCGCATATCCCTCGTTCTGGTAGATGATCTCGACACACATCCAGTACGCACCAAGGGAAGCCCTGTCATTGTCCCTGAGAAGTCTCCTTATCTTGATGTCATTCCTTGCGTCAGTGTCATGACGAAACCATTCGATCATCTTTCTTCACTCCGGAATCCTATTAAAATCCTCTGCCTCCAGACCCGGCACAGCCATGCCGTAGTCGTCCGTTATCTTCACCCTGTTCCCGCAGGCGGGGCAGGTCTTTGACGTGGCCCCGTGGAAGTCGATCTCTTCAAAGTCGAGAAGCAGCTCCGACCTGCAGAATCTGCACGTGATGGTGTAGGTTTTTACCTTCGCAACCCACATTAGACCCCTCCTTCTGAAGGCCTCTCCGCCTCCATGTCCAGGAATGTGCAGGCAATGCCATAGCTCTGCCATGCGTCCGCGGCGAAGCCGTAGAACCACCCTTTCTTCTGCTTCGTCCCCTTGCCGTAATTCGGTTCCCCGTAGGCGAAGCGGTCCACCAGGGACTGTCTCACGCCCTTGTCGTTGTGGCTGTAGAGGTTCCCGCAGAGGGTCTTGTACTCGTCCCTGCGGAACACATAGTGCGTCACCCCCTTGAGCACCGTCTGGAACATGACGTCGAACCTCCCTATCCACTCGCAGGTCAGGAAGACGTCGGAGCCGACGGTGAAGCTGTTGCCCTGCATCCGTTCGACTACCATTCCGATATCGGAAGTCTGTGGCGGTTGCTCGAACGAATACAGCACGGTGAGGACTTCACCCAGGACCTTGCCGTTGTCCAGCTTGGCGCACCACATCGGCCTGTAGTCCTCTGTCCGCACTATGCAGACCCCGGACTGCTCCGTGCCGGGGTCTATCGCAATCAGATAACGCATCAGAACATCTCCCTCTGACCTTCATCGGACTCGGGGAACGGGATGTCATCATCGTCCGTTAAAGGCGTGTCCTCGAAATCCTCCGGCCCTTTCGGCTCCTCCGCCTTCTGCGGCTTCGGAGGTTCCGCATCCGCCTTCGGCTCCTCAACCTTGCCTATGCCGTACCTCTCCTTGAAGGACTTCGGTGCGCTCTTGCCCTCGGCCTTCCCCTTGTCCTCATCCACGACCTCGTACTCGGAGTCGGATGTCTGGTTGAAGGCCGCGACGACCGCCGCGTTGGAGTCGAGGGAGCTGTTGAGGATGTGCTTGCATGCCCTGTTTATCAGGGTGCGCTTCGCCATCTCCTCCGGGAACTCCCTCTGTGTGGCCCCGCCGCTTCTCGTCTTCGCCCACGATGTCTGTATCTGGCTCCATGTCATGACTGTGGAGCCGAGGAGGTTGCCGTCCTTGTCGTAGATGTTGCAGAAGCCGAAGCGCACGGGCTTGTCGATGTTGGCGAGAGGGTCCGTTGTGATCCTCTCGATGTACCTCTCGCCGAACTGGTTTGTGCCCCATTCGTACTCGTCACCCTCGTGTGCGAGGTCGGCCACTATCTTGTGAACCGCAGGGACCGCCCTTCTGAGTGCGCTCTGCGTCCCGAAGTAGCTCCTGAAGAGCTGCAGCTGGTTTCCGTACACGATGAAGTAGCACTGTCTCTTGGTCGGGTCCAGACCCTGTATGCACATGTTCAGGAAGGCGTTCGCGACGCTTGCCTTCGTGCAGACCTCAAGGGCGGTCTTGCCGTTCTTGTCCTTCGTCTCCTTGATCGTCAGCAGGGCGCTCCTCAGAGCCGTGCCTGCGTTGTACCCCTCCGGCAGGGCGAGCTCACTCTTGCCCACCATGTCCGTTATCCTCGCCATCACGCTGTCGCTGATGTCCTTCTCAAGCAATGCGATTGCCTTCTCGTCCGCCATGTTCAGTCCTCCTCCTTCTTTGCTCTCGGATATGAAACGTTGAATTGCCTTGTCTTGGTCACATTCTGGAAGTCAGCCAGGTTTATGCCCGGAAGACTCTTCGCAAGCAGCTCCTTGTCGAAGCTCCTGCTCGTCTTCTCCGACCACCAGCAGATCCTCTTCTGCTCCTTTCCCTCTGTGACCACGAAGGAAGGTGCCGTGCCGAGAAGCCCCATGAGCCTCGTCTTGGCTTCGTTCTCCTGCTTCTCAAGCTCCTTCATGTCCCTGTGTATGGACAGGAGCCTGCCGTACTCGGAGAGCACCTCGTCGTTGGCCCCTATGCCTTCGGCATCCATCTTCACCGACCTTCCGATGAATCTGGTTGACTCCTTGTAGTTTTCCGATGTCGGTATGAATCCGTTGTCGAAATCGGCCTTGGCCTTCGCGACCTTCGATATGATGTCGGATATGACCTCAAGGTCCGGCAGAACCTCGTAGATGTAGACCCTGTTGCCCCTCATGCATGCCACGTAGACGACATCGCACGGGACCCCGCATGCGGAGTAGCCCTGCACCTGCAGGTAGTATCTGTCAGGTATCTGGTCGGTCCACTCCTCGCCCCATCCGTCAGCCGTGGCGGAGACGCACTTGACCTCCAGTGCGAACCTTCTGCCCTTTGAGTCGCGTCCTGTGCCGATCCTGTCGGGATGGCAGATGAAGTACGGCATGTCCTTCCTGTACCATGCGGTCTCGCCGTAGCGTCTGACCTTCAGCCCCGTCTTCATGCAGAAGAACTGCGCGACGGAATCCTCGAAGAAGGTCCCGAACTCCATGCTGCGCCTGGCCTCCTCGGTGGGCTCCGGCATCGCATCCGGTTCGCCCACATACCTGTTGCGGAGCGTCAGCATTGTGCCGAAACCGCATCCGTAGAGGTTGCCGAGCTGGGAGCATGAGATATATCCCTTCTCACCTATAGCAATCTTCCTGCAAGGCATGTCAGCCCTCCTTCCTCGTGATGACGAAACCCACCACGATGTCCTTGTCATCCCTCTCGACCATGTTCACGCCCTTGAGTCTCAGACCCTTCGGCATGGTGAGGTTCCCCTGCTCGTAGCAGACGAGGATGGCGTTCATCAGAACGCTTGCCCAGCTGTGCTTCGCCAGATCCTCGATCCTGTCCTTCTCGTCCTTTGCCATATCGTCTCCTTCACCCCTTGCGCGGGACCTGAAGCTGTGATATGTTCAAGGCCGATGAAGGGGTAGATACCACCAAGAAGGTTTTCTTGCTTGTTCCTTTTGATGGGTACTCTTCTTTCTTCCTAGCGAAAGACCCTGTGCTGAGGGTCTTTCTTTTTTTCTATTCCCGGGTCTCCGTGAAGTCCTCGTCCGAACCCATGTACCTCTGCAGGTCCTCCACCTTGAAGCGGATCCTGCGTCCCCTCCTGGTGAAGGGAGGGCAGTCACCCTTGCGGATGCGGACATATGCATGGTGAACAGTTATCCCGAGCGCCTTTGCGTACTCCTCGACACCAACGTAATTAGGCATAAGAGCCTCCTTCGGTTGACGATTCGTCACCTTCTTCAGCAAAAAAAATCAGAGCGATGTCCTCATCGGAGAGATTCAGAATCTTCTTGAGACAGAGAATCTCCTCCTGCACGAACGATGTCTTTCCTCTTTTCTTGTTGTAGAAGGTCCTTTCTGTGATTCCGCAGGCTTTGGCTAGAAACAGATCCTTGAATCCACTGTCCTTGATCTTGCTCTGAAGCAGCGTTGTGTTTGTCATTCGTTCCTCCTGCCTACGTCTCAAACAATACCATCAAGGTGACAAATTGTCAACTCAATTTCTTAAAAAAAAGAAAAAAATTGACAAATGGTCACCTTGAGGGCATAATGAAAGCCCATCGGAGGAGAAGCTATGGCAACCACATTCGGAGATAACATCAGGAAATACAGGGAGTTGAAGGGAATGACCCAGAAGGACCTTGCCTTCGCCCTGGGGTACAAGACCAAGGGAGCCGTGAACAAGATAGAGCAGAATGTCACGAAGCTGCCTCAGAACAAGATCAAGCTCTGTGCAGACATTCTCGGCATCCCTGTAGCGAAGCTGTTCTCGGATGCGGAGCCGGTGAAGGACCCTTACGAACCCTTCCATGAGTTCCTTCCCTACCTCGCACAGGCTGACTCCGTGACACTGGAGAACATCAGGGCGATTCTGCGCATGCCCGCCAAAAAAATTTGCTCAGAGTCTATGAGGACGGGGACCTCGTCCTGACCAGATGGGTGTAGGGTCCATCTGCGAAAGTCCTGAAAAGTACGGAAAAGTCCTGAAAAGTACGGAGAGACAGAGAAAGAGAGAGGCCGCCCGGGGAAGGACGGCCTCTGTGCTTATTGATATCCCATTCCGAAGGACGCTTTGAACATATCACATCCCGTGGCTTTGTCAACCTATCTCCTTCAGTATCGAGTCCTGGACGTCCCTCACGCCCCTGAACTCCCCCGACTCGAGGTGCAGATAGTGCTCGGTCATCTTCGCGTCGCTGTGGCCCACTATGCTGCGTATGACGGTCTCGTTGACGTTCGCCTCCGACAGCTGGGTGTTCATGAACGCCCTGAAGCTGTGGAAGGTCTTGCCCCCTTTCACGCCCACGGCATCGCATCTCGCACGTAGGGTCTCCCCCACATGGGAGAAGCTGAAAGGCTTCTTTCCGTCGAACGAGAAGATGAACCCGTCATTCCCGGCCGCCGCCTCGCGGAGCATCCTGTACAGATCCGGGGATATCGGCACCGTTCTGCCCCTGCCGTTCTTCGGCGTCTTCAGCTCCATGTTCCTCGCCCAGTTGTATCTGACCTCTATGCGGTCCTCATGCACGTTCTCCGGAAGGAGCGCCTGCACCTCCCCGAGCCTCATGCCCGTCGAGGCCGCCACGATGCACATGAGCCTCACGGCATCGTCCCACTCGCCTTCGGAGCCTATCACCTTCCTGACCTCCGCGATCGTGAAGGCGGGGTACCTCTCGCTGTCGTCCCCGAGTCTGCGGACCTTTGCGCAGGGGTTGGCCGTGATGTCCCCGGCCTCCGCCATATGGCCCATCATGACGGACAGTATCGCGAAGACCTGGTTGGAGGAGTTGCGCGAGAGTCCGCCCTTCTCCGGGAGCTCCAGGAGCCATCTGTTCACCACGGCCGTGGAGATCGAGCACAGGGGTCTCCTGCCGAGATACGGAAGGATGTGCTTCTCCATAGCCTTGCGCCTGTTGTACATGGTGGCTTGGGATATGGACCGTCCTCTGCGTCTGAGGTCGGCCTCGATGGGGCACCGGCCGGGGATGAAGAAGTCCCTGGTGTAGTCGGCGAAGGACATGTGCGTCGAGCCGCTCTTCCCGAATGTGCCCTTCTCTATGAGGTCGAGCACGACCTCGGTCGCCTTGGCCTTGCTCCTCTCCCCTGTGGAGCGGTAGCGGCGTATCCCGTCCTCGTCGTAGAAGGTGTAGTAGTAGACGGTCTTGCCGTCAGCCATTTTCCTCTTTATGAGGGTGAATTTTGATTTCGCGTACATGGGGCCTCCTGGAAAAGTGAAAATCTGCAAACAATTCTGCGAACAGTTTTCTTGTTAAGTACTTTTTGCATATCTCCGAAATCTTTTTAATTTCTTGTAAAATAGTACCTTATAACTGTCAAAAATGCAAGTGTTTGCAGATTTCACCATAAAAAGGAGTAGTGTAAATATATATATGATAAGTAATTATAGGTGACTGTTAGTGACTGTTAGTGACTATAGTTAGTTGTGTCGATAGATGACTTTAGGTGATTTTGAGTGACTTTAAGTGACTATTTTTGAGCCAAAAAGACCCTGAACATCTGCAAACAGAATTGCAAACAGGGGGAATGTAAGCCGAGACCCGCTCCGGAAGGTGCTCACGAAAGCGGGTCCCGATTCAGATAAGGAGGTTTCTATGAACAGAAAAGACCAGGGTTAACAGGTCACCATGAACCTATCAGACGCCGGGGCGCAGGTCAAGCCCCGTCTCAGAGGATTCCGCCGGACACTATGCGCCTTCGCCTCTGCTGCCTCGCCTGCCGGAGCACCCCTTCCTGCGACCCCGTCCCAAGTGAGGCCTTCTGCTCGGATGCCAGACTGTCCCAGTCCTCGTCAAGGAGGCTGTCGAGCCCCGCCACGTAGCACATGGCGTAGTTGTACACGTGCGTGTCTATGATCTCGTTCCTGTCGCGGACCTTCTCCCAGTGCCGCTGGTTGGACTTGGGGTCGAGCACGAGATGCTCGGAGACGAGCTGCTCGTAGAACTCGCCGTCATAGCCGTCGGGGAACTCCTCGTATGAGTAGACGCCCTCGCGGTCCTCCTTCACGAGGTCACGATATAAAACGGCCTTTATCTGGTCAACCGGGACATCGTAGTAGATGACGGGGGTGTCCTCGCGGCTGGTGCGCGTCTGCTTGCGGGTCGGCATGACGGACAGGCCCTTCGGGTCGGACACACCCCTGACGGGGTGGAAGGTCGGGGCCTGGAAGCGCCTGTACACGTTGTCGATGGTCCTCGACTCGTAGCTCCTGTCCAGTGCGTTCGCCACGCTTCTGAGCACGAAGCCGTCCTCGCGCTCCCACATCCCGCAGATGATCTTCTCGTGGTACTCGCGCCACACCGTGCCGTCGAGGTCCTTGATCTCCTCCCCCGGCGGGACGTAGAGGCGGTAGTGGTCTATCGGCGTGTGCCTGAGTCTCCTGCCCCATCCCATCACCGTTATCTCGAGTCGGTTGCCCTGCACGTCACCGCCTGTGGTGACCACATTGACCCAGTCGGGCGCGACGCCACGCTTGTGCGCGCTCTGCGCGCCCCTCTGCTCGAGCACCCTCACATCGGGCGTGTCCATCAGCTCGTGGTACTGCCTGCACAGCACCGTGTTGTGGAAGGCGGTCAGAAGGGCGAGCCTCTGCGTCTCGCTCGTCTGCGAGAGCGCGTCATGCCACTCCTGCGCGATCATGTTCCACGACAGCCACCCCTCCGGCGCGTAGAAGGACGGGAGGAAGTACCCCTCATGGTCGGAAGGGGCGTCGGGGTTCGTCTTCTCCCATCCCGCCCCGTTCCGGGGGTCCATCATCCACGTCTTGTCCCTGTTTCTCATGAGATACCCGCAGTTGGGGCACTCCATCCACGAGTCGGTGACGGCCTTGCCGCCATCGTCCGTGATGTAGTGGAAGTGCTCCAGCTCGAAGGTGAACCTCTTCCCGCAGTGGGGGCACGGCACGAAGTACTTGCGGTATGTGCTCTGCCCCATCAGGCGCAGTATGTGGCTGTCCTCGTTGCCCGGTGTGGACGAGAAGACCAGCTTGCGCGTGTCGGCGAAGGTGTTCGTCCTCTTGGTGAGCTGGATGATCGGGTCCCCGTTGCCGCCCACGTTTATCGGGTATGTGTCTATCTCGTCGGCGAAGAGGACGGCTATGGAGTAGGACCGCATGTTGGCCTCGGTGTTTGCGGCTATGAAGCGAAGGAAGCCTCCCGGATAGAGCTTCTCGGTCACGGTGTCGCCCGTTGACCTCGCGCCCTGTCCGAAGAGTCTCTTTATCTCCGGATTGGCCCTCATCATCGGATCGAACTTGGTCTTGACGAAGGATTTGAGCTCCCCGTCGTTGGAGAAGGCGAAGGCCTGCGGCCTGGGGTAGCATGCGGCATAGTAGCCCATGCCCGCGATCTCCACCGTCGTCTTGCCCATCTGCGACCCGAAGCACAGCGTTATCTGCCTCACGGGCGACTGCGGGGACATGGCCTCGAGTATGGCGGTCTGGTAGGGCGCCCTCTCCGGCACGTAGAGTCCCGCCTCGCTGCTCTCGGTCGGCAGGTGGAGGTTCCCCCTCGCCCATTCGGTGACGGTCTGCCTGCGCATCGGCTCGAGCAGCGTCTGTGTCTGTGATGTGAGGAATGACCACGAGTCAGTCATCTTCCGGCGTGACCTCCTCGACGGCCTCCTGGAAGCCCTTGCATATGGACTCGGCCTCGTCCTGCAGCAGAGAGCGCATGACCGTGGTCTCCTCGCCCGTCATCGGACGGCCCAGCATCTCCTCGAGCCTTCCGCCTATCCTCGAGGCGAACTTGTCGGGTATCTGCATCACCCTTGCGGTCAGGGGCGGGAAGACCCTTGACAGGAGCTGCACGACCTCGGTCCTGGGGATCAGCTCCCCTCTCTCCTTCATGTACTGCTGGTATCGGATGTTCGCCATGCTCTTGTCCACGGCCCTCTTCCAGTCCACATAGTGCCTCGGGGGGTCGGTGCCGGGTATCATGAGAAACTCGCCCGTCTCGTCCGTCTCCCAGCAGTCGGCGTTGTTCGGGTCCTCGGGGTCGAAGTAGCTGAGGACGCCGTCCTCCGCCTTGGGCATGGCCGGTTCGGAGACCTTCGGGGCCTCCGCCTGCGGCATGGCGGGCATCTGGACGTCGGAGACCGCGGCGATGCTCCTCGCGTCCCTCCTCTCCCTGCGTCCGCCCTGCACATGGCTCTGCTTCGCCCTCATGCGGTTGAAGGCGGTGCGTGACATCTGCCAGTCGTACCATCCGCCCTCGTAGCCCTCGAGCTCGACCTTCGTGAACGCGCCCTTCTTGGCGAGCTGGCCCACCCTCTGCGGCGATATGCCGAGACGGGCGGCGCACACGTTGCGGGTCACATACTCGCGTCCCCCGCTCTTGACGCACCCCCTCTGCATGGCCTTCTCCCTAGACGTTCCCACGGCTCCTCCTCTTGGGCTGCCGCGCGGCGACCTCCACCTCGTACTCGCAGTCCTCGGTGAAGAGCTCCAGGGAGTCCTCACCGAGACCGCACAGGTCACTGTTCGAGAAGCGGCATCCCTCGGAGCGGAGCCACTTCACAGCCTCCGCGGTGGAGCGGAACCGCTTGGTCCCGACATACCTCCCGCACTGCGTCTTGTAGATTATCAGGGGTTGCATCGTCGTCTTCACGGCACGAACATAACACACCTTCCTCTCCAAATCAATCCGTTTCTCTCCGTTCCCTTCCGACAAGGGAACGATTGTCTGATATGTTGCGAACCATGAAAGACTATGCCTCCAAACTCGCCAAACTCAAGGAGAAGCTCGCCGCCTACGAGGACTACGAGAAGCAGATACTCACGACGGGACGGGTCTTCCGCGTCCGCAACGGGGAGGACTCGAGGGAGATGGAGAGCTGGAGCCTCGCCGATGTCCGCAGGGCCATAGACGAGACGGAGACGAAGATAGACCAGCTTGAGGACCTCATCGGCGGACGGTCCTCCAACGGTATGAGGATACGCGCGAGATGAGCAGCCAGTACAACCCACCAAGAAGAGGCAAGGGGGCCGCATGGTTCCCCCTCGACGTGAACGAGTTCGTCTCCGTGTTCCTGCGCTCACTGCAGGACAGGAGCACCAAGGCCGCCACCGAGACGTCCACAGGCAGCATGATCATAAACGCCTTCGTGCATTTCACGGTCGGCACGGGCCTCGTCCCCCAGTCCTCGCCCGAGAACTCGCTTCTCAACTGGACCGAGGAGCAGAGGTCGACCTTCATCTCCCAGGCCGAGCGGTTCTTCCGCATGTACGCCGGGTCGAGACGCATCGACCACTACGGAAGACTCGACTTCTTCCAGATGCAGGCCGTCGTGTTCCGCAACTGCGCGGAGACCGGCGACTGCCTCATGCACAGGTCATACAGAGGCAAGAGGCGCAACTACGAGCCGTACGTGCAGATCCTCTCCGGCAGATGGGTGCGCAACCCGCAGGGCGAGACCGACAGCAAGGGTCTCACGGGAGGCGTGTACCTCGATTCGATGGGCCGCGAGACGGGCTACAGCATAGCCGAGACCACAGAGGAGAGGCAGGACACATACACCTGCTACCCCGTGCAGAAGTTCAACCCCCGTTCGGGCTTCGAGGAGTACGACCTCATAAGGCTCGACCAGAGGGAGGCCAACCAGGTCAGGGGCATACCGCTCCTGTCACCTGTGCTCGAGGACATACAGGACCTCGAGGCGTTCAAGGCCGCATACAAGGCCAAGGCCGCCACGCAGGCGCTCTTCACGGGCGTCATCACAAGCGAGAAGGACGCCCCCTCGCCTGTGGTCAGCACGATGGACACGCTCAGGGGCCTCGCCCTTCCTAGGGAGAACGGGGACGCATTGCCGGCGCCTTCGGATGTCGATGACGTCAAGCTCGGCACGGGCAACATCATCGCCCTGAACCCCGGCGAGAAGCTCGACATGGCGGAGAGCAAGGTGCCCGCCACCGAGTACGAGAAGTTCATCGCGACGGAGCTTTCGCAGATAACGGCGGGTTCGGGCTTCGGAGGCATCCCCTCCGAGATGGCCCTCCAGAAATACAGCAACAACTACAGCGCATCACGGGCGACCATCGCCGGGCAGGAGAAGAGGTGGCAGGACCTCCGGGCCATGCTGTCCTCCGGCTTCTGCGACCCGGTGTGGGAGCAGGTGATCGACTACGGCATACGCATCGGCGAGATAGAGGCCCCCGGCTACATCGAGGGCGACTGGATGTACCGCAAGGCGGTGCTCGCCGTGACATGGATAGGCCCCGCCCCCATCAACATCGACCCGAAGGCCGAGATAGAGGCGATGGTCATGGCCATAGACAACAACCTCATCACCAAGGAGGACGCGGTCAGGATGCTCTTCGGCAAGGACTTCGAGGAGACGGTGGAGCGCAGGGCCAAGGAGATGAGACAGGAGGACTCCCTCAAAGCGGCGGATGTCCCCGAGGAGGATACGGATGAGAGCAGATAACAGGGTGCTTGCCCTTCGCGAGGGCTACTTCGCAAGTGTGGAGGAGAGGCAGAGATTCCTCGCCGAGGCATGGGGATGCATGTGCGACCCGGAGACGGGGATAGCCGTCGTGTCCATCAGCGGCCCCACAACCGCAAGCTATTGGGGACCGGGGACCTACTCCGGTCTGAGGGTGACCGTCGAGGGCCTTCTTGACAGGGATGATGTCAGATGCATCGTCCTTGAGGTCAACTCCCCCGGCGGGGACGTCAACGGTCTGTTCGAGTGCTGCGAGTACGTCAGCAAGGCGAAGGAGACGAAGCCGATACACGCCCATGTCACGGGCATGTGCTGCTCCGCCGCCTATGCGATAGCCGCCTCATGCACGGACATCAGCGCGACGCAGACTTCCGAAATCGGAAGCGTAGGGGTCTATGCGCAGGCATACGACGACTCCGAGTACCTGAAGAAGCAGGGCATCCTGTCACGCATCTTCCGCTCACGCAACGCGGAGAGGAAGAACCTCAGCGCCTTCTCCGAGGAGGGCGAGAAGGACATCCAGGCCAAGATCGACTTCTACGAGAACTGCTTCTACACCGTCCTGTCGGAAGGCAGGGGCATGGACAGGGAGAGGTGCATCGAGGACTTCGGACACGGCTCGGTGTTCCTCGCGTCCGAGGCGCTGGAAAGGAACATGATCGACTCCGTCGCGGCATACGACGAGCTGATAGATTCACTGACCTCTTCTGACGAAGACGAAGAGGACGAAGGAGAAGACATGGACATAGCACAGATGACAGCCGAGCAGAAGGCGGAGCTGTTCAGGGCGCTGGTTCAGGATTCCCCTGCACTTCTCGCTGAAGCGCAGGAGAGTGCAAGGACAGCGGAGAGGAGCAGACTGACTGCCCTCTATGCGGAGAGGGACGAGGGCAATGCCGGGATCATCGACAGAGCCGTGGCGGAGGGCGCGAGCCTCGAGGCCATCTCCCTCGAACTGTACAAGGCCGAGAAGGAGCGCAAGGCGAAGCTCGGCGTTATCGCAACACAGGCGGAGAACGAGCAGACCATCAAGGGCCTTGCCGCCACAACGCCTGACGACTTGGGCGCACGGGCTTCAGAGGTCGCAGACAGAGTAGCCGCCGCCCGTAAGACAGGAGGAGAAAAATGACAAATCCTACCTACATTGCACCGGGCGGACGCACATTCGATACCGATGGCGCCCTGTCCTACAAGGCCGATGTCGTCGCATCCAGCGGCACAATCGAGGCCAAGGCAGGCCATCTCCTTGCCCTCATCTCAGGGGCATGGACAGCCTATGCAGTCGGAACCGACGCCACAGCCCAGACGGGCATACAGGCTCTCGGTGTTCTCATCGAGGACGCATCACTCTCGACCACAGCGGTCAAGTGCCAGGTCCTCTACGCCGGAAAGGTGTGGGAGGAGTTCGTGCGCAACGCCGGAATCCTCGCATCCGTGACCTCCTTCGAGGCTCTGATCGCCGCTCCGGGCAAGCTTGTATTCGCAGACGCAAAGGAGGTTGACTGATGGCCATCTTCTCAGCAGCAGACATTGACGTGATCAAACAGGGTCTCTACAAGGTCCCCACCAAGGTGACCGCAGAGGCGAACAGCTACAAGTTCCTCCAGAACGTCCTCTTCGGCGGACCTTCCGAGGGATCCGAGCTTGACTTCCTCGCTATGGACTACCGTTCAAGGGGCATCGGGCTCTCCGAGGAGGCCATCAAGGGCGCCGACCCGAACAGGGTCAACTACGGCTCCGGCTTCAACGAGAAGGCCATCTTCGGACTGTACTACAACGACGAGGACGAGGTCTCATGCGACCAGGCCGACAACCGCGTGTGGGGCGAGCCTATGGACCAGAGATGGTCACCCGTCGAGAGGATGACATACCTTCTCGCCGACAAGCGCGACCGCATCATCCTCGCACACGAGCAGATGATGGAGATCGCATGCGCAAGCGCCCTCATCAACGGCTACTTCACATCACGCAGAGGCAACCAGACATTCCCGATGAGCTCCGCTCTCCTGAACGTCTCGGGCGCCAACATGACCACAAACCCGATCGGGGTTCTCACGGCAGGCATCAAGCAGGTCCTCAAGACCAAGGGCGCAAGGCCGAGGAGACTGGTCATGAACGCCGACACCGCAGTGACGGTCCTCGGCTCCACCAAGATGCAGGCCATCCTCGACAACAGACGCACACTCGGCAACGAGCAGCTCTACACCGAGCTTGACGCCAACGGCGCAGGCTTCGGCGGAACGCTGAACCTTCCGGGGGTCGGCACAGTGGATGTCGTCATCTACATGGGCGGATACACCGATGCCAACGGCAACTACCAGTACTACATCCCAGCCAACACAGCGATCCTGTGCCCTGAGAGAGTCGGACACAAGGGCTTCTGCGGAGTCTACGAGGACAACGGACTGTTCACAGGCAAGGCCGGGGTCGAGCACGGCGTCCACATCTGGGCGGAGCAGAAGGCACTCCCGTACACCACACATGTGCAGGTGCAGAGCGCCCCATGCCCGATGCTGACCGCAATCGACCAGTACTGCGTGTTCACAAGCATCAGCTGACGGAGGCGGGGCGTGTTCTACGACGATGTGTTCCAGGGCGTGTTCGAGGGGACTCCGTTCTCGGAGACCTTCACACTGACCCTTGACGCCTCATGGGGTGTGGCCGACTTCGACCTGACGGGGTTCTTCTACTCCGGCACGTCGGGGGACGACACGCCTGCGCAGGCATACGCCCCGAGGAAGGCCAGAAGGAGCGAGAGCTTCGAGTTCGCCCGCAAAAGCCTCCCCGATGCCGTCACCGACCCGAAGCGGATGCTCCAGGGCGCCGTCATCTCATCGGACGACAGAGGGGCCTACAGGGTCATCGAGGTCCGAGGTGAGAGGTCGGGTGTCCTGACGCTCGTGCTCAACCCGTATGAGGGGTCGGTCCCCGACGTCTCGTATGTGGGCATCAGCGGCTCCGTCGTGGGGGTGAAGGCATGAGCGGGCTGGTCTACATCAGCGGAGGCGACTGGAAGGCGTGGCAGGAGGCCATGCAGAGGCTCCAGGGCACCTTCGGGCTGGCGGCCGACAAGACGCTGGCCTACATAGGCGCCGAGGGAAGGCGCGAGATCGGAGAGCAGGAGGAGCAGGCGGGCTTCGACTTCGGAGCGAAGCAGACGAAGTGGAAGCATGGCCGCATGGAGTCCGCGGTCCGTTCCAAGATGTACGGCTCGCACGGGTGGTACAAGACGTCGGACGGGCAGAGGATGATCGGCTTCTCCTTCGAGAACGCGCTGACCTACCAGAAGCGCAAGGCAAGGCTCATGAGAAGCCAAAGCGGCATCTCGCAGGGCTACGTCTACTCGCTGATGGCGAACCTGTGGAACAACCCGACCAAGCCCTACTCCAAGAACTCCCCTCCGTTCGCGAAGGGGGACTCCAAGAGGATGGGCGGATGGGGACGCGGGAGCGTCAGGCCCGCAAGGCCCGCACTCGCCTCCTCCGTCGTGGAGAGAGGCCTCGGGAAGGCCATGAGAAGGGCCGAGTCGGCCCTGCAGAGGATGATCCTCGAGGAGGGGTTCTGAGATGGTGTACAGCGAGTTCCTGACCGAGGTCAGGGAGGACATGGAGGCCAACCTCAACGCATTCCTCACACAGGCCGGGCTTGAGGGGGTGCGGAGCTTCTGCACCGACGGCTTCTCGGTGGAGAGGCTTGACCGCTCGCTTGCGGTCTACGCCTTCAGCCCCAACGGGCCCGTGATGGAGGACGACGGGACGGAGTGCACAGTGCGCTTCACCGTGGAGTTCTTCCTGAACGCATCCGAGGGGGATGCGGCGTCGCTCTCCGAGCTTGAGGAGTACTTCAGCGCACTGGCCTTCTACATAACGCACAGAAGGTACGGCGGGAACGGCACGATAGGCAACTCGCAGCTGAGCCGGATGGACCAGGGCGACATGTGCAACGAGTGCCTCTTCCTCGTCGAATCGACCATAGACACAAGGATGGACTACGCCGAGACGTATCCGGCCATGTCCTGACCATAAGGAGACAGAGAAATGTCAAAGCAGCAGCAGGCAAGGGACGGAAGAGAGTCCATAGCCTTCATTCTGGAGCCGTCGGCAACGCCGGTCGCCGATTCCTCGGCAAGCCTCGCGGCGGGCGAGTTCGGCTTCGTCCTCGCGAAGGCCACAAGCGGGGCATACAAGGACATCCCGAAGGGGAAGCCCATCCTCGCATCGGCGGCCATGTCAGGCGCCACAGGCGACAGCATCGTGAAGTGCACACCGTACTTCCTCGGCTTCGCCACAGGCAAGAGCATGAGCAGGTCCAAGACCACGCAGAACGTGACTATGGACTACGACGCCATGCAGAACAACATCGTCAGCGACGATGTGGCGGTGTCCGGCTCGATCAGCGGATTCTCCGTCACGGAGTCCCTGGCTGACCAGTACAGCGCCATCAACATCATCAAGAGCCGCTTCGGCGACATCATCGAGAACAACGAGGGCACCATCACCGTCAAGGAGGCCGCGGTCACCGAGAAGGACATCCTCGCCATCTTCTGGAACTGGCGCGACTGCAAGGTCGGCGACCTCGTGGAGGTGGATGTGGTCGCATCGCTGTTCAGCAACCTGAGCACCGACGCCGCCTACCAGAGCGGACAGTCCTTCAACGTTGACTTCACAGGCAACAGCGGGGACGAGAACGACTACCAGAGCGCGAAGCTCCAGGTCAAGGTCACAGCTGACCTGAAGAGCGCCATCGACGCGCTGATGACAAGGTCCGCAACCGTATCAAGGTAAGCGGGAACGTACAAGGGAGGGAGGGGTTTCCCCTCCCCTCCTTTCGCAATGTGACAAGGGAAACGGAACCGGGAGAGTTTTCACATGGCACGCAAGTATGACTTCACACAGTATCGGATGAACACGGACGAGGCGAAGGCCTCCCCTGTCCTCGAGCATGACTACACCCCTGTGGACGATGACAAGGACATCGTCGTGCACTGCACGCACTTCAGGGCGGGCGAGAAGATGGGCTTCGCCTCGATGAGGCAGGACGGCACCTTCAGCTTCGACTACAGGCGCATCTTCGAGCGCAAGGTGCAGGGCATCTCCGGGCTGAAGCTGACGGTCACCGACGCCAAGACGGGCAAGCCGAAGGAGCTTGAAATCAAGGACGCGGAGACGCTCCTGTCTTTCCCCGACTTCGGGATCGTGAGCGAGATAGTCACTCGCACGGCCCTGCATCTGATCAGCGGCGACAGCCTGACCGAGGAAGAGCAGGGAAACTGAGATACGGCTATCGGGCATGGAGGGCGAGGCTTCTCGGACGCGAGAAGAACGGCACGGACGACATACCGCCCGGGATAGAGGTCCCCTCGGACGAGGAGGGCATCACCGAGCACATGATGTACGACGAGGCGCAGAGCCTCGCCACCCCCTTCCTGATGGCCTCGCTCCATGCGTACAGGGAGTGGACGGTCTTCAAAACGCTCCCGCATGGGGGCGGGACGATGGGTGAGAGGCAGACGTGGCTCGACATCATCCGCACGCTCACACAGGAGGAGAACGCCTACTCCTCGTGGGAGATGGAGAGGTCCCGCAGGGACATGAAGGCGTAGAAGGAGAACGGCATGGCAGAGGTCAAGGCGCGGATAAGCGTGGACGCGCAGGATGCGCTGAAGCGGATCGAGGAGATAAACAGGGCTTCGGGATACGCCTCGGCCTCCATGTCGAAGATGGCGAAGGAGATAGGGGAGGCCAATGCCGCCCTCGCCTCTCTCGGCGGAAAGATGGGCGGTACGGCAAGCGAGACCGCCTTCAGGAACATAGCCGAGCAGCTCGAGAGACAGGCCCTCGCCTACAAGCTGGTGGACGGAGAATCCAAGGGCGCCGCCAGCAGCGCAACACTATACAGGAACGCAATACTCAACCTCACCAAGCAGGGGTCGCTCACCAAGGAGCAGACCGATCTGCTTGTGAGGACATACAACTCATACAGGACAGCCGCGGAGAGCGCAAAGGTCGGGACCGAGAGGTTCACCAAGGCGCAGACGGGCGTCGGCGACGCCGCGGCGAAGGTCGGGAAGACCCTCAAGGACAGCGAGAGGACGACCGACTCATACGGCAGGAAGCTGGTCTCCATAGCGGGCAACATCCTCAAGTTCCAGCTCCTCATGGGGCCGATAACCTCTGCAATCAGAGGCGTCAAGGACACCATCGCCGACTCCGTGAAGGTCGCCGCCGAGGCGGAGCAGATCTTCAGCAAGCTGTCCACCGTGTTCACAGGGCTTGAGAGAAGCGCCAACGGCATGGCGCAGAGCCTCGCATCCTCGTTGGGCGTCGCGGGGAGCACAGCCGCGAGCGCGCTGTCAACCGTAGGCGACCTCCTGCAGGCGCAGGGCATGGGCACGGCAGACAGCCTCACAACGGCATCCTCGTGGATAAGCCGGTTCCAGGACATCATAGCCTTCAAGGACATCAACATGTCCCTTGAGGAGTTCGCCCAGAACTTCATGTCCGGTGCCGCGGGCAACCTCAGAAACTTCAGGACTTTCGGCTCGATCGTCAAGGAGTCCGCCGTTCAGGCGAGACTTGCCGCACAGGGTCTGGACAAGCTCACGGGTTCACAGCTCGAGCTTGCGAAGATGACCGCACGTGCGGAGATGGCCCTCGAGCAGCAGGCCAACGCGATCGGCGCCACCGAGCGCGAATGGGACACAATGCTGTCCGTGAACAGAAGGCTCAACGAGGAGCAGAAGGAGTTCAAGGAGAACCTCGGCGACTCCATCAACAGATGGATGAAGCCCATCAAGTCATGGTGGACGGACATACTCTCGGAGATAAACAAGGTGATCTCCGCACAGGAGCAGTATGCCGATGGCCTCCGACGGATAAGCGAGTTCGACGTCGCCAACGACGAGGACGACAGAAGAGCCATGCAGCAGACCCTCAGAAGCCTCGGCAAGGAGAATCAGGGCTTATTCTCCAACGCCCAGTGGTGGGGCAGGCAGGGAAGCAACTACCAGTACGGCGCATCGGATGATGAGCTGAGGAACCTGTTCGGCAACACCTCAACCTATTTCGACCAGGCAATAGATGAGCTTGACCGGTTCATCGTGATGTACGGCATGAGCGTGGAACAGTTCACGAGAGAGATCAAGCTGATGGGCCTCGAGGGAAAGATATCCGCCAACGTCCTCAACATCCTCACCGAAAAGGAGAAGGACAGGAACAAGGTGCTGGAGGAGGAGGCCAAGGCCGCCGACGCCGCCGCCCTCATCCTCTCGCAGGGGCAGAGCATAGACGCCTTCACGGAGTCCCTCGCCTCCCTGTTCGGTGTGAACGCGAAATCCACCAACCTCGCCGCCGTTGGCGAAGGAGTTAACGAATACAACTACGAGGATCTTCTTCAGAGCTTCGGCCTGACGGCCTCTAACCAGATGAACACCGTCATATCCTCCGTCCTGAGACAGGTGGCGGGCCTCGGCACGGACGCCTTCCTCACGGACATCGAGAAGGCCTTCGGCACAGGCGACACACAGAAGGCATACCAGAGCTGGCTTGAGGAGATAGTCAGTCTCTACACCATCCTCTACAACCGCGAGGTCAAGTTCGGTGACGTCGGACAGGACACCCTGGACACCGTCATCGACATGTGGGGCATGGTCAACGGTGAGCTCCAGGACTATCTCAAGGGTCTTGACGAGGCCGCCGCCAAGGACAAGGCCCTCAAGGAGGCCCAGAGCGCCGCCGCATCATACAGGACGACCCTCGACAACTACGGCCTCTCCGACTTCGCCGTGAAACGCAACGAGCTTCAGGGAAGGATCGACAACGCAAAGTCAGGGGCCGAGGCGAACCTGTGGTCGGACGCGCTGAGGGACTTCGTCACCGTCACCGCCAAGCAGCTGGAGGGCAGCTTCAGCGGTCTCGCATACGAGGCGGAGATCGCCACCATCGGCATGACCGACAACGAGAAGGCCCTCTATGAGCTTGACCAGCAGTACAACAAGGCCCTCGCATCCCTTGAGGAGACGGGTGAGGACACATCCAAGCTCACCGAGAACTACGAGGCCCAGAGGGATGCGCTGGTTCTGCTGCAGAAGCTCCAGAAGGAATACAACGACGAGCTTGAGAGGCAGGCCGCCGTAATCACGGGCATAGAGAACGCAAGGACCGCGGAGGCCCTGATGGCATCCTTCCAGCAGGGCATAGCACCTCTACAGGCCACAGGCATCTACGCATCCGCCGACACATGGAGGGCGGGACAGAGGGCATCCCTGAGAAACACGGAGGCCCAGCTCCTCGCATTGGGCGTGGGTGCCGATGAGGTCAACGGCTTCATAAAGAGGATGATACCGCTCATCAACGAGGCGTATGAGGCCAAGAAGGATGAGATAGACGCGTCCATCGAGGCGGCCGAGGAGCTGAGGAGGCTCAACGCATGGATACAGACGGGGAACCGCGCGCTCGGCTCGACAGGCACCCTCGGAGGCGTCGTGCAGTCCTTCACACAGGGCGAAGGCGACATCTGGAGCAAGCTCGTGAACGCAGTGCTGACGATCCTCGAGAACACGGAGTCGTGGGGCGAGATATCCGAGATGCTGGACCAGCTCTTCGCGATGTTCGAGCCTGTGACGGACGCCCTGATGAACCTCATACAGGCCCTGCCGTGGGACGACATCATCTTCATCCTCAAGGTCGTCGCCTCTGCGATAGTCCTCATAGCCGGAGTCGTCGAGGGCATCACGGAGACCATCAACTGGCTGTGGTACAACATCAAGGCTGCACTGCACAACCTTGGTGAGTTCATCGTCCACCCCTTCAACGCGAACAGGAGGGACACATGGCAGATGAGGTCATGGGCGAACCTCCAGGAGACGATACAGGAGTCCGCCGCCGACATGATGGAGAACGTGGACCGCATCTGGGCCACGGAGGTGAAGATAGAGCGCAACACCGCCCAGGGCGACGACTACGCCAAGCAGCTCGCGCTTCTGAAGAACCTCTACGACAGCGGCGTCCTCACGGGCGAGCAGTACCGCGGGCAGATAGCCTCGGTCACAGGCGGAAGCATGGGTGCCGTGGAGACCTACAGGGGCCAGTCCTACGCGACCGGAAGCGGAGGCGTGACCTACTACAGCGGCGACATAGTGATAAACGGATACAACAGGGACCCGAAGGAGCTCGCGCTTGAGATCGAGCGCATCCTCCAGCAGAGGGCACAGGCGGGAGGCAACCTCATAGCATGAGACACTTCATCACCTTCAAGGAGAACGGCAACGACGTCAGGCTCGACGTCAGCGCCATCTGCAACAGCCTCAACACATCGACCACGGACGCGAGATGCACGAAGGACTACACGAGCGCGACCTCCCCCGCATCCTTCACGATAGGATGGACGCCCGACAAGGTGCATGACATCTATGACGGGACCCTGATAGACAGGCAGGCCCTCTACGAGAGGACCATCGCCCTCCTTCTCCTGTCGGTGGAGACCAAGGCCGAGGCCAAGGTCACCATAATGACGGACGACCGCAGAAGCATCGTCTACAGGGGCTACATAGACCCCTCGGACATCAGCATCTCCCGCTCCGGCAACCCCGGCCCGATGGAGATATCGTGCAGGGACTACACCACGGACCTCGACAGGCGCATAGGGCTGAACCTCGTGTGGAGGGGAAGGAGCGTGAACAGGATCGTGGACGACCTCCTCTCGCTCGCGTACACCGACACGGGCCACGCCTTCGTGGGCACCGGGGACATCGACGACGGCACCTTGCTCGGAACCCCCAGCCTCTCGGGCGGCACATGGGAGGGCATGCAGGAGTCGGAGACCGTCTACAGCATCGTGGGCACGCGGAAGCTCGTCTCCGACCTCCCGGACACGGCGTCCGTGGCGCACTTCGTCGTCACCGACGGGGACGAGACCACATACAGGGAGGCCATCGACACGCTCCTTATGGAGTGCGGCGGCTATGTCCTGCACTACATCCACTCCTCCAACCGCTTCGAGATCGTCAAGGCCATACCCGACGAGGTGGATGACACTCAGATAAGGACCGTCAGCTACATGGCCGAAGGAGGGGTCACCACCCGCACAGGCGTGTACGGACATGACGGCATCCTCCTCAGGTGGCCCACCATAGAGACCAAAGAGGGCGACAACGTATACAGCGAGGACATCACCCTCGAGTATCAGGGAGAGGGGCAGCCCATCGGCGTCATCCTCCCCAACGGCGCATACCACCCCACAGACGGTGACATCACACCCACAAGGCAGGAGTACCGCAAGGGCGATGCCGACTACGCCACAGGCGCAAGCCGCAGGGAGAACGGGGACCTCTCGCTCCTGTATGCGGAGGACGCGCGGCTCGTCGTGGTTTCCAAGGCGTATGCCATGACCAACCGCGGCCCTGTGGCGGACATGGATGCACTGGAGGCACTGACAGACCCCGTCCTCGGCGACTATGCATATGTGACATCCCTGAGCGAGTACAGGGTCTACAACGGCTCGGCATGGGTGTACACCGCAACGCCTTCCCTCGGGTCCGACGGAAAGGGCAATGTATATGTGGACAAGGGGGACATCCCCACCTACTCCGACCTCCCGGCCTCCGCCACCGAAGGGTGGTTCTTCACATGCACCGACACGGGACACCAGTGGTGCTTCATGGACGGGCAGTGGCAGAGGAAGACAGGGCTTCTCCTGTTCCCGGAGCTGCACACGACCGATGTTGACATGACGGACGGCAACCCCGCCTTCTATCCGAGGTCCATGTGGGCCCTGGGCCGCAACAGGAGCGGAGGGCTGGTCAACCTCCAGATATTCAGCGTCACGGCGACGAGCGTCGCGAGGACGAAGGTCAACAGGACCACATTCCCCGCCATCGTCAAGGACCCCGACGAGGTCGAGGCCACATACATCACTGACTCCGCAAGCGCGGAGGCCTATGCGCTTTGGCTCTACAACTCGAGGCGCATAGCCTGCACGACCGCCACATGGACGGAGTGGGACGGGCAGAGGACCCCTCTCTCGACATTGGGCGAGAGGGTGAAGGTCGAGTTCATGCCGGGCACGGAGGCCGTGTTCTGCGTCATACAGATCGACGCGCAGGCGGTCACGAGAAGGTCACGCTCCTTCAGGGTCACGGCGCTGATGGTGTCGGGCTTCGAGAGCGTCTTCAACGGCAGGCACGAGACGACGGTCCCCTCCACGCCTGTGGAGATGAGGAGGGCCGTGGACTCAGCCGTCACATACGCATCCTCGGCATCGGGCACTGTGGTGCCGTCCGTGTGGTCGGATGCGAGGACTGTGGTGCCGGGGAAGTACCTGTGGACGAGGACCGTCACGACCTTCTCCGACGGGACGGAGAGCACATCCTACACGGTGACCTACAACGGCACCGAGGCGAAGGTCTTCTCCTTCAGCCTCGACAGGCAGACATACCAGAGGAACATGCGCCTCTCGGGCAACCAGAGCGCGATAGCCATAACACAGGACATACAGGGCTACACGGGTCTTGTTCTGTCATGGGCCTGCTATGTCGACGGGACATTGGACAACAGCCTCTTCGACTCCGCGTCCGCACCGACATGCCTCAACATCCCGTACAGGAACGCGTACTCCAAGGTCAAGGTCACGATGTCCGCGGCGGGCGTAAGCCCATGCGAGAGGGAGATCTCGGTCGTGGATGTGACGCAGAGCCTTGAGGGCATGTATCTCGGGGAGCTCTCCGCCCTGCCGGCCACGCCGCCGTCCGTGGGTGACATGTACATAGAGGACGACTATTTCCTCGCAAGCAGCGACTTCACGGGCACCGACTCGCAGGCCTACACCGGAGGAGTGCCCTACGAGTACGACGGATCGTCATGGCACAACGTGCTCGACCTGTCGCAGGCGGCGAACACCGACAAGGCCCTTCAGGCTCTCGGCGGTGTGATGCGAAGCGGGAGCGCGGTGCCCTCGACCGCATCCATGTGGGGATGGTTCGCCAACCTCGTGGCGCAGAACGCGGTGATAGAGAAGCTCAATGCAACTGAAGCACTCTTCAGGAGCATCCATGTAAGTGGAAAGTCGCAGTTTGATGGAAACATCTCCTCAGGTGCCATAGAGACATACGATGGAAGTGATGGCTCAACGATTTCGATAGTGAGTCCGTCTGGTTCGCACTATGTTACAAAGGCTACTGTCATGTCTGCCCTTGGTGCTTATGGAACTTACGCTGTCGATGACGGGACTATTACGATTAACAACCTCTCCACAAGCACTTCAACCATCTACACGGCAACAACATCAGACCCGTTCCAGATTACTTTCACGGGAAATTCATTTGCGATAAAGAGAACAAGTGATGGGGTGTTCCTCATAAAGACATTTGCATATAACGAAGATGATGGTTACTTCATCAGAACAAATGACTATGACAACGCAGAGATAACGGCCTGTTCCCTTGTCCTTGCCGATGAGGGTGCTGGTGCAATGGTATCCGACCTCAGACCGATGGACTCAACCAAGAATATTGGCTCATCGTCTGAACCATTTGCCTCTGGCTGGTTCGGTTCGTTTGTTACCACAGTTGCTGGTCTTGGCTCGACAAACCCAGAAGGACATTGCACCTTGACCAACGGGCTGGAGTTGAAGTGGGGGAACATCTCAGATACGGAGAACAGTGGGAAAACAGGAGCATTCCACACTTATCCAGATGAACAGGGTGGCCCGTTCTCCAACTCAACCATCCATGTAATCATCAATCAACCACAGTACTGCCGTTTTGAATGGAAGCCTACTCCACCAGCAGACCCCCTGTACCCAGCAGAGAAGGGCTTTAGATATGTCAAATATGTGTTGGCAAGTACTTCATTGTATTCGGGTGGAAATGATGCAAGATACTTGGCAATTGGCTACTAACAAGGAGACCCGCATGAACACAGACCGCAATCAAAACCATAACCATAACGACAAAGGAGGCCTCAGATGGCAGTTGACGTAAAGGACATAAACCAGCATGAAAGCGCCGGGACGCAGTACCCCGGCATCGCAGCGGACGAGCTGAACATACTCGTCGAGCGGACGAACGCGGACGGGGAGCTTCTGAAGGCGAACCTCGGAGAGATGATCTCGTCCATCGTCACCCAGATCCCCTCGGCGTCGGACACGTCGCACGCCCTGAGCAATTCGGCGGTGACGGCGCTCTTCAACTCGACCTACGACCCCGTCTCGCTCCTCGACGGGACGAAGGCGACCTATGACAGGGTCATGAGGAACTGGTTCGTGTCCCGCGGCGCACTGACAGCCACATCCGCTGAGCTGACGGCCCTGTGCGACGAGTGGTACACCATCACACGCACGGGGTGGAACGGGTACACGACATTCAACGCCCCTGCCGTCTCAAGCGTCTCCACGGGCACCAAGGGCGGCGACAACGCAGGGCTGTCCTGCACACCCTCCACCGACACCGTCGCTAACACGGACGACTACGCAGGTCTTCCGCTCTTCGCGGTGAAAGACTGCAACTGGACTGTGGACGCAGACACGCTCGACATCGTGATAACCGCCATAGACGGCATCACATCCAACTTCAGACGCTCGGATGCCGACGCTTTCGTGGGGGTCCTCCAGATGGCTCCGTACCACTGGTACGACAGCACCGACACGACATATGTGCACGGGATCTCCGACGCATACCAGCCGGGCCATGACATCTGCAAGCCCGTCCCAGAAGCCGTGAAGTTGGACGGCACGATGCGCCCCTGGGTATGCCACGGCAAGTACGCAGGCCACATCGACCAGAGCCTCGCATCCGCCTCGCAGGTCTTCGAGTGCCGTTCGGGTGTGACACCGACGACAGGCTTCGTCTCGCACAACACATCGCAGACCTATGCCAGAAGGCACGGCACACAGTACAGCGGCATGTGCGGATGCGACCACTCGTGGCTTGTGCTGATGCTCTACATCAAGTACGCAAGCCTCACCGCCGATGCCCTTCTGCAGGGATGCGTCAACTACTACAAGACATCCGCATCCTATGTCGTGGCCCATGCAGAGACGGGCACCACAAGGCTTCTGGTCTCGGCTTCCACGGCGGCGCAGTTCATTGTAGGCTCCACGCTCCGCTTCGGATCGTCCTACTCCTACGGAGCCACCGCGTCCTATGACATCTCGGGCGTTGACGGTGCCATGCTCCTCTCCAAGGAGACCGTCACTGTGGACGGGGTGGAGTACGTGGCCCTGAACACGGATGCACAGGCCGCCTTCGACACCACGACATCCACATACATCACATCATGGATGTGGCGCACAGGCTCGTGCGACGCGGTGCTCGGCAACGACGGGTCCCCCAACTCATGCACCAACGAGCAGAACCCTGCGAAGCTGCAGGGCATCGAGTACATGTACGGGGCCTACGAGGTACCTTCCGACACCATCCTGAATCTCTACACCGAGGCCTCGGAATACTGGTACGAGCCGTACACTGTGGCCAGGAGCGCCGAGCAGACGACCTCTCTGACCTCCGACTACACGGCATCGGGCATCACCATCGCACAGCCTGAAAGCTCCTCGTGGCAGTATACCAAGCGCATGGGATTCAACGGGGGCATCATGTTCCCTGCGGAGAAAGGGGGGTCCTCCTCCACGTACACGAGAGACGGCTTCTACATGAACGCAGCCATGACGGGGCTTTGCGAGTGGCTCCTGTGCGGCAGCCTGCACACCGGTTCCGGCGCTGCTGGTCTTTCCGCTTGCACCGGCGACTGCGGGCTCGGTTACGCGAGCTGGAACATCTGCGGTCGGCTCTCACCAAACGGGAACCGGGGTGAATGGACGGCCTAGGCCGTCCGGAGGGGCCCTGCCCCTTACAGTGAACTGTCATTGATTCTGAAGCGCAGGGGCTGCATTGCAGATCCGCGAGTGGCTCCTGTTCGGCAACCTGAACAACGGTTCCGGCAATGCTGGTCTTTCCGCTTGCAACGGCAACAACGGGCTCGGTAACGCGAACTGGAACATCTGCGGTCGGCAATCTCTTGAAAACACATCCCAGTGCAATGCAGTCCCCTCTGCGGAGAAAATCATTGTCCTAAACCGCCGGGCTGGTAGGAGAGCGAACGTCCGGTAGACGATCAAGAGAGAGAAAAGGCGAAATGAAACGCAGCTGCAAACGCATCGACATAACAGACCCTAAGACCGTGAGGCCGTGGGTCATCGACTGCGTGTTCCGGCACTGGAAGCGCCATGACTTCCGGCGTCTCATTCTGAGAGGCGGTGTGACCGCCCGGCAGTACAGCTATGCGCTCAGGACCAATGACAGATCATCCATACTCCCGGCGATCGACTGGATATCCGAGGAAGCCTGCCGCATCGTCAGGGAGAGGGATTTCGACCTCCCTCCCGTAGTCATCCGGGACAGGCGGGACCACACCACGGGAAAGGAGCGGCAGATAGGTCTGGAATCCCCCATGCAGCAGGTGCTCGACTACATAGCCGTCCATTCATGCTCGGAGATATGGCGCAGACGAATGTCGCCCAACCAGATGTCATCCATACCCGGAAGGGGCCAGGTCCTCGGAGTGAGGATGCTCAGACGCTTCGTCAGAAGGGACAACAGAGCCTTCGCATATGCCAAGAGGCACGGACTCAGATATTCGAGGAAGGCGAGATGGAGGGTGAAGCTGGACATACGCAAGTGCTTCCCGTCCTCAAGGATGGAGACCTTCATGCGCCTCTTCGTCCGTGACTGCGCCAACAGGGACATCATTTGGCTGTGGGGCGCACTTCTGCACTCGCACAGGGTGCAGGGATACAGGGGGTTCATGATAGGCTCCCTCGTCTCGCAGTGGGCGGCGCAGTACCTTATATCCTTCATATGGCACCATGCCACAGCCATCAGATACAGGGGGAGGAAGGCTGTCAGATACATGATGATGTTCATGGACGACATCGCACTCCTGGGCGCATCGAGGGCCGCAATCCGACATGCGGTCACATCCATAGCCTCCTATGCCGAGCGCACACTCCGCTATGACGTGAAGGGGAACTGGCACGTGGAGAGGATGGACAGGGCCTCGCTCGACATGATGGGCTATGTCATGCATCCGTCGGGCAAGGTCACGATGAGAGACCGCAACTACATACATTCGAGGCGGCTCATGCTCCGCATACGCAGGAGAGGGCTTCCATCATACAGACAGGCTGTGAGGCTCCTGTGCTACAAGGGCTTCTACAGATATTCGGACTCGGAAGGAAGGGCGGCCAGAAGCCTCCACTTCACCGGGTTGTTCGGTCTGGCCGCCAAGGTGGTCAGCATACATGACAGGAGGAGAAATGCAGCATAGCGAATCCGCGACACGGCCCATAGAGGTCGAGCACTTCCCCGTCACAGGGGAGCTGTGGCTGAGAAGGAACATCGTGACCGAGACGAGGACGGACGAGAACGGCCCGTACACGGTCTTCGTCTACGAGGAGACATCAGGGCACACCACTGATGAGCAGAGCCTCGCACAGGCCCATTTCGACACGTTCTGGGCATATTGCGAGGATGGCGGAGGGCCCGACATCGAATCGTACCTCAGAGCGAGAAGGGAGACGGAGTGCTTCACGGTCTGTGACAGACCGCTGTGGCTGGAGACCCTGACGGAGGCGCAGCTCTCCGAACTGAGGGCATGGAGGCAGGCATGGCTGAACGTGACGGACACATTGCGGATACCGGCCAGACCGAACTGGCTGTGAGCATCCTCTGTGACGTCTGCGTTAACAGGGGCGTCTGTCCCCTGCCGCAGGGGCCTCCGCCCCTCCAACGGAGCGTTTCGGAGCGTTTCGGAGCACCCCTCCAACCCTCTGCCCCATCCTGGGGTAGAATCGTAGAAGGAGGTGTGCGCACATGGACACAGACTCACGCATATACCAGTGCGAACGTGACATAAAGGAGATAGTGGACAGGCTCGGCAAGGTCGAGGACAAGGCCAGCGGGGCATGGAACACCATCAGGGAGATAAACGGAAGGATGGACAAGATAGAATCGAAGGTTGACGGGCTGGAGAAGGACGTCAAGGAGCTGAAGGTCGGGCAGGAGAGACTGCACGACACCGTCAGATGGGTCGTCAAGGGCCTCATAGTCCTCGGCGTCATCATAATGGTCACGGGGCTCGTGGCCCTCAAGAACGGCTCGGAGGTCCCGAAGAAGGTCGTCGAGGCCGTCATACCGCTGCTGAAGGGCATGTGACCCCTCACGGCAGACACGCAATCCAACCTTGCAAGGAGAACATACAATGGAGACTATCAAGCAGTTTTTCGCAGACTACGGCTACTCGTTCCTCATGATGGTCGTGGTTGGCTTCGTGATCGCGATGATCACGGAGATCACAGTCAAGAAGGCCTTCGACTGGCTCGGCGGGAAGATAGGGGACAGACTCCCCCGCACCCTCCCGATGCTGCGCATGGCCTGCATACAGGGCGCGACATGGCTTCAGGTGATCGTGTTCACCACGATCCTCGTCAAGGCGATGCCCCTTCCGGCGAACGAGGCGTTCTGGCCCGTCTGGATATTCCTCGTCTACATCATCCAGTTCGTCTTCTCGTGCTACGGCATCAAGGGCGTCCTGGCGCTGATCAGGCGCAAGGCCGAGAAGGCCGAGGAGAAGGCCTCGCAGGCCGAGGAGCAGAAGGACCCGTTCGAGGGCATGGAGAGGCTGTCCGACAACCTGTACAAGGACAATGACGGCGTCTACTGGATGCTCAGGGGAAGGAAGGTGGTCAGGGTATGAGCGGACTCTCTGCCTTTCTTCTTGGTCTTGTGGCTCTGCTGGGGGCTTTCCTCTTCGGCAGGGCCAAAGGCTCGTCCGAGACGGTGACAAAGGTCAAGGGCGAGGTCACAATCGAGAAGGCCAAGGCGGAGAGGGCCGAGGCCGAGAGGGACCTTCTGAAGGACTCCACGCCGCTCGTCACCGGGACCGTCGAGGCGCAGGCCGAGGCGAGGACCGAGTACGACACCGTGATGCACGACATAGAGTCCGCAAGGAGGACCAACGACATGGGGTCCCTTCTGGAGATAGCCAGAAAGATGGCGCAGAAGGCACTGGACAAGGGGGCCACACCGAGATGAGAAGAAACGGAAACGACCTGTGGAAGGCCTGCTGCATCCTGTGCATGCTCTCGCTCTGTCTGCTCTGCTCCTGCGCCACGAGGACCGAGTACATAGAGGTCCCCACGCCCGTCGAGATAGACCTCACGGACGTCGTGGACCCCGTGCTCGAGCGCAGGCCGGACAACTCCACCATACAGGTGAACACCGACGTCAAGGACATCCTCGACGTGATGGAGAACGCCGCGTCGTACATGTACGCATGGGAGATGTGGCAGGAGTATGCGGAGCTTCTGGAGAGCACACTCCTCCTCGTGGGGGAGAAAGTGGGGTCAACCCCTGGGGGTTGAGGAAACCACCGGTTCCAATATATGACGAGGCCCTCCCGGAAAGGAGGGTCTCACTCTGTCTGTGCAAAACATTTTTCGTGCAGGTTTCAGCGGAAGGCGTTTCCGAGAGCCGTCGCGACCCTTCTCTCCGCCTCCCCTGCCCTTGCCTCCCAATCCAGATAGGCATGGACGGGGTTCTCGTATTCGTCCGAGAAGAAGCAGTTGCATCTGGCCCTCCACTTCACGGGATCCCCGGGACGACCTGTCAACCTGACCAATTCCGGTTTCCTTCCGCAGAACCGGCAGACCAGATCCTCGATTGCTGACATCCTATCTCTCCTCCAAAGGTTTTTCGTCGGCTTTTAGCCTCGCTCTCAGTATCTCAAGCTCACGGACGGTATCCCCTACCGCCCAGGCGCTATCCAGGATTTTCCCGTCCTCCTCATATGGCTTGTAACAGGATATGATGTTGTTCAGGACCGGATCCCTGCCGTCCAGCTTCATGACCGCTGCCAGGTCCAGGATGCGTTCCCTGCGGTCGTCCGCATCCTCCGCCAGGCCGACGAACTCCAGGGCTCTCTCAGCCAGACAGTCCTTCTCCTCCTCTATCAGGGCGTCGATCTCCCGGAGCAGGATGTCAAGGTCCCCGGGGCCTGTCATAACCGGGCCTCCTCTGTCATTCTCCTGCTGCCGACAATCACTCCCCGCCTCTCGTCATATGCGAGGAACGGGATGTCACGGAGCCTCTGGATCAGAAGCAGCGCAGGTTTGTCCGTGTCCTTGCCCAGAAGCATGAGAAGGGACCTGTCGAACATGAGGAAACCGACGTTTCCGTTCCACCATACATTGTTGTCCCTGACGAACTCAGGCTTGTTGTTGAAAAAGTTTCTGACCTGTCTTTTAGTCATTCTCCGGCTCCTTGTTCCTGTTCTTCCACCTGTTGCCGCCGATCTTGCGCGGCTGTCCCTTCACCATTAATGGCGATCCCTTCCGGTGATTCGGTTCGGCATTTGTGGTAATCATGTAAAACTCGTCAAGACTGATTCCCAATATAACAGCGATCTTATGCGCGTAGCCGATTCTCACGTTCTCCGGATTCGTCTGCCCGGATTCAAGACGGGCGACAAAAAGCCGACCCACGCCCGCAGCGTCCTCAAGCTGGTACGCCGTCAGCCCTTTAGCTTTTCTCAGTTCTTGCAGCGTTCTCATACTTTCTCCTTAGCCTGTCGCGCTCCTTGAAAACGTCCAAGGTTTTCCACGGTCTTTTAGCAGTGTCCAGATTCTCTACTGCCTGCACCACGATGTCAGGTATATGGCTCTGGAAACGGGTCCATCGCATGAAGTGGACATACGGCTCTCCGGTCTGATTCTGCAAATCCATAAGGGTGATTCCCTCGGCATGGAAAACCTCACGCAGCCTCTGTACGGCGTTGATCTCCCGTCTCTGCTGTCCGTAGGCCTTAACCAATTCAGGAATGATCCACTTGTCAGCGTCCTCTATGTCCTTGTTGCCGATACCGGGGAAAAGGTCCCCGACAATGGACCAGAGTTTTTGCACAAGCGGGTCCGGAAGATGCTCCCCCAGGCGTGTTATCGCTTCAAGACAGTCTCCGCGTGACAGTCTCTCCGGAATCCTGTCCATGCTCCGATATACCGTCCAGTCGTATATGCACGTCAATCGTGCTGCATACCTCATGGCGGCCTTGCTCTTGTTTGTTGTCATTGTCAATCTCCTTTATTGACTATACTACAATAATGCTAAATTTAAAAGTGTCTGACAGTCCTTTTAGGCCACTTTCACAACCTTGTAGTCGGCCTTGTCCTTCTCGACAACGGCATACTGTACTTCTTTGCCGTTCTTCTGCAAGCTGATTCTTGCGTCATGCTCGTACACGGTGCAAAGGACCTCAAAAACCTCGTAGGCCACAGCCTTGCTGTCGTATTTCAGACACAGACCGGGAAGTGTGATCGTATACATCTTTTTTGTCCTTCCTTTTAGACCGCTTCAAAGTCCTGCCCTTTGATTAATTCAAGCGGCAGATCATAATTGTCGGTAATACCCCAACAGTCGTTGTAAACGGTGTCCTCGTCGCTAACCCAGAAGTCTATATCCTCTAAAATGGCGTCCATGTTAGGTAACAGCCTTTGACGGTTTGCCGTATCCTTTCTTCCGTCCAGAAGCTCCTTCTTAAATGCCCTGCACTCTTTCAGAAAATGGGATACTTTTGCCTTGCCTTTCTTTGTAAGTTTGTATCTGTATGCCATTGTTTCCTCCCAATTCAAAAATGTTCCGTAGACCTTTTAACAAGGCACTCCGTTTTCCCTGAACTCCTCCAGAAGTCCGTATCTCTTGCCAAGCGTGTAGAAACGATCCTGTGCATCGCAGATATCGCCGTAGGAAAGGTCCTCGCTTGATGCCACATCCATCCATTCCAGCGCCTCGTTCCTTGCGGCTTCTTTTCTTGCCAAGTAATTGTTCTTCATTCTTTTGCCTCCCATTGAAAAAATGTTTTTACTGTCTTTTAGTCGCTCCATTTGACCAGAGCAAAGAAGCGATCATCGCTGTATACATGCCACGTACCAGACAAGGTTGTGAAACATCCTCGCCGCAGTCGTAGCTGTACACCTTGATATTCTCGCCCTGCACAGTGACGTCTGAGTGTGGGAACAGGTGCGACAGATTCCAGTCATGATGGGAACATGAATCGAATATCGCCACGCGGTTGACGCCATCGCCATAGTGATTGCCGACAAGGACCTTCATGCCGTCGCAGCCAATTTTCAGACTTCCGATGTCACTTGTCGTCTTGAAGAACTCTGTTGCGAACTTGCCGCAATACTCACGGCGGTAGTACCAATCGGAATACACTGTGCCGCACCAATAGACCATAAAGGCGGACCACTTCAAAGCCTCGTCCGATTTTACGACCTCCATGAACCCGCACAGATCGTCGGCCTTCCTCCATGCCTTCATGAGCTCCTTGTTGTCTCTCACGAGCCGTACACACTCCTGTGCGTGGAAGTTCTTGCCTGTGTTTGCCTTGAAAATTGCTGTCATGTATTCTTTGTTGTACTTCATGTTCTTTCCTCCCAATTCAAAAATGTTCTTGAGCTGCTTTGCCTAATCTGAAAGGCTTGCCACTTCCTGATAAATGATATGTTCGTATTTGTATTTTTTATATTGTTTTCTATGGTATTTCACTCTTTCATCTATTTCCTTGAGTGATCCGTCAACAATATATCCTTCCCCCTCAATCGTCCACCCTGGCTTGTTCCTGCATCTACGGATAACACCTGTATGTCCGTCAAAGCAAAGAGGCTCGATTATCATTTTGAAATATCCTTCGGGGTTATCGCCTCCCGCAAAAATAGGATCGTAGTCTAATTCGGAAACATAGAAACCGCTAGGATTGATTCTGTTTACTTTAAAAGTGCCTGTCATTGTTCTTTCTCCAATCAAAAAAATGTTTTTCCTGCCTTTTAGGCCGCTTCCATACCAACCCACCTATATGGAAGGCGGCAATACTTCTCGCTCGACAGATGAAGCCTTTCCGGCTTTGTCTGTGTATTCTGCTCAATCCAGTTCAGGGCATAATTGATATGACATGTTGTCGCCCTTGTGTAGCTGTTCCAGGTCCTCGTGATCCTGCCGCTGTTCTTGCTGACATAAAGCACGATCGTCTCAAAACTCTGCACGTAATATCCGCTTGCCGTCTCCCTTATGCAGAAGTAGCTCTTGTTGTGCGGGACAATCCCGATGTCAACGATATGCAGAGCCTTCTCGCCCTTGACCTTCCTGTTCCTCTCGTCTCTCTTTTCCCTTTCAAGTGCTGTCATTTTATGTCTCTCCCAATAAAAATGTTTTCAGTGTCCTTTTAAAACCCTTTCCACAGCGACCAGGGCAAGCCCTGACCACCCGGAAAAAGTTTTCCATCACCTTTTAGCCCACGTTCTGCCAAGTCCGACCAGAAAACCGTGCCCCAGGTCGATGTACCATGCCGGATCCTTGCCCCACTGGCTCCTGTACGGCCTGCGGACAATCGGCTTCCCGCCGTCCACGCTGATCGAAACGCTCTTGTCGGTCGCCCTGACCACTTCACAGTGGACCTTGCGCCAGCCCTCCGCGGTCCTGACTTCCGCCTCGTCGAAACAGTCGCCAACCTTGAACGGATGCGCCTCCGGCTTGCTCTCCTCGGCCCTGACAACCGCCAGTATCTCGGCATAGGCATATTCTCCGGGCCATGCGCTCTCGTCCATGCTCTTGGCCTTGAAGTTCTTCGGCCCGGTCGAATAGACCTGGACAAGGCCCCAGCGCTGCACCTTCACAACATAGCCGGGCTTGATGTTGTCGGCCGAATACTGGATGCCTCCTATCCTGTCCATGCAGTCCTGGTAGAAACCCAGCTCGTCAAGTTTCGCCTCCAGCATGTCCAGCCACCTGTCAAGGCTCCTCGCGACGCTTTCGGCCGTGACGTTCACGTCCCAGCCGTACTTGTTGCGCGGCTTCTCCCCGGCGTCCAGGGCATTTCTGTAACCCTCGTATTCCTCGATGCTCCTTTTCAGCTTGCGGATGTCGGCCAGTCTCTCCTCAATGCGGCGCTGGACGAAAGCACGGTCCCGAAGCTCCTTCTGCTCAGAGGTTTCGCGGGCGCTTTTAGCGCGGCCCTGCCAGTATTCGGACTTGTTGAACTCCTCGAAACCCCTCTCCCAGGAGGACCACATGGCATTGCGTCTGTTTGTGAACGCACGTCCGGCGCTGGTGTTGATGTTCGGCTGCGTGAAGAACGCGATATCCCCGCGCATGGACTCGATAGGGGCCTGCAGGGCCTCGCCTCTTGCCTCGGCGGCATCCGATCTCGCCTCGTATCTCTCGGCGCGTCTGACGGCCTTCTCGGCCTTGTCCGCCATCTGGTCGGCGAAGCTCCTGCGCTCGCCCTCGGCCCCGGCGTCCTCAAGCCCCAGATCCTCGGCCACCTTGACGGCGTATGAGGTGTTGGGCCACTTGCAGCGTGAGATCCAGCAACCGGAGTTGCGGCCCCAGAGGAAAGAGCCCTTGACTCTTTCCTTCTGGTCCTGGCTCAATGCAAGATAGGTTGATTTCTCGAAATGCAGCTCGATCTTGCCCGTCTCGTTGTTAAGGATGTAATAGTCACACATTTCCCTGATATCCTCCAAAAAGTTTCCATGTGCGTTTTAGCTCCATGATGGGTCTTTCTCGTAGTAGCTGAAACTCAGCCCCAACGCCTCCATCTTGAGCCTGTCCAGGAAGAACCCGCCAAGACTCACATAGTCTATGCCGTCCTCGTCCCTGTAGACCTGTCTCTCGACATAGTGTCCGTTCGCGTCCGATACCGTCACCCATCGCAGCATGGGCCGTCCGTCCATGCCCTTTATGTCCTCGTAGGTGTCCTTCACCAGCGTCTTCCCGTCTGTGCTTTTCGCCATTGCCAAATCCTCCAAAGTTTCCGGCCCCGTTTTAGGCCACGTTCCATATCTTGTCGAATCTCTCACGCAATGCCTGGACCCTTGCAGGGTCTCCTGGCCAGCGGTCGGCGGCCATTGTCTCCAGCTCGTCAAGGGACCACTCCAGGGCGCTGCGGTTGTCCACCGTCTCACGGGCGGCCCATTCTATGCCCTCCTCTATGGTCATATCCGTATCAGGCAAGGAGTCCCTGGCTCCGTAGGGGTCGAACTCCTCGAACATCTTTGCGATGTCATAGGCCAGCCGGTATCTTGAATCTGCCATTCTCATGCCTCCAAAAAGTTTTACAGGTCCTTTTAGACCCTTTACAAGCGGCCCCGGTGAGGGACCGCCAAAAAGGACCTAACGCACGCGGGCCACGATTGCGGCGGCGCGCTCGTTCTCTATCCTCTCGACAGCCCTTTTCAGGCTGTCGGATATCCTCATGCCGGCGTTGCTGTATATCAGGAACAGCGCCATGATCCTGTTTTTCTGTCTCTCACTCATGCGACGGCCTCCAGCTCCCTATAAACCAACGTAATCATCAGTTTTTCGGCCTGGTCCTCCGAGAAACGCGCGGCCTTCGCCGGCGTCTCCTCCAGGATTGCAGCCACAACAGGAACAACCGGCCTGAGATAGATGTTGTCACAGCACAACGCGCCCGGCAGCCCGCTTGCCCAGTCCTCGAACAAGTCAAACCTTGATACACGTCCCGCCTCATAGCGGAGATCGTTTTTCAGTTTCTCATTGTAAAAATGTTCATTGATGATTTTAGCGGCCTCCAGGAAAGATCCGGCCTCATAATCCGGGCCGAAATTATCCAGGATCCATTGTCTCACATTCTCTCTTGCTTTCTTGCTGTTTGTTCTAAGCATCTTTCTGACTCCCGTTTAAATCCGTGTTCCTCTTTCCGAGGACACTTTAACAATAGCATATTGATATTTTATTGTCAACAAATTTCCAAGATTTTTTTCGAAAATCTTCAAGTTTTTCGCAAAACCTTTTAGGATAAGCATTTAGCAGGTATTTTACAGTTGCTTTTAGTTCAAAATATTATATAAACCCTTTTAAAGCAAGGTTTTAGCGTGTGTTTTAGAGCTGGAATCCGATATATACATATATATATAGAACGCGTGCGCACGTACCTATATATATGCGGCGCAAGGGTTTTCAGTGTTGGCAGCAGGCCGGAAAGCGTCAAAAAACCGATAGCTGGAAAAAATGAAAAAACAATGTTGACAACATAACATCAAAGTGCTATTGTTAAAGCGTCAACGGAAGTTGAACACGTTTTTAAAAGGAAGATTAAAAAATGCTTAGAAAGAAAGTCGCAATCTATGTACCGTCAACAATGCACGACGAACCAGCACCAGAGAATGTTGTCAACTATTACGTTAATGACACACTGAAAAAACTTTCTGTTTTATTTGGTGGCGCAACCGCAACACGCGCGGTTGGCAGCTGGTATTCAACAGAATTAAACAAACTGATAACAGAAAACATTACAATCTGTTATGCGTTTTGTGATGAATACGACCATGAAAAACTAGTCGCAATTTGTGACAACCTAAAAACAGTTTTTGAGCAGGAAGCTATTTCACTTGAAACGCCTGCGGGCCTTGAGTTTGTTTAATGGAGGCTGGAGCATGGATTACAGCAGATTCACAAAAAACGAACTAATTGCAATGTTGTGTGAGCGCGAGAAGAAGAACGCCGGCAACACCCCGGCGGCAATCTATGAAACCATCAAACACTATGGATTGCAGAAACAGGAGCATTTTATAGTTGTCCTGCTCGACGGTGCGCACAACATAATCAAACACGTTGTCGTGACTGTGGGACTGGTCAACAGAACATTGGCGCACCCGCGTGAAGTGTTCGCGCCGGCCCTGATTGAGCGCGCAACTGCAATTGTTGTTGCACATAACCACCCGTCCGGGAATCTGGAGCCGTCCGCGGATGATTTAGAAGCGACGTTCAGACTAAAGAAAGCCGGTCAACTGTTAGGCATTGAAGTGCTGGACCATATCATATTTAGCGCGTCCAGCTATCGCTCATTGCAGGAAACAGGGGAATTTATCCAATAATGGAGGAATAAAGAAAATGAAGAAAATACAGAACGTGAGCTATTCAGACCTGGACCAGGCCGCCGCCGCTAAAGGGTTTAAACTCGACGACACCGTGCCGGGATCGCTTGTCGGCAATGTTCTATACGTGCTGCCGGGAACAGAAAACACGTATCCGGTATATATGGCCGGGTATGAAACATATGAAAACATGTGGTCGAGCGTCCTAACAGTGTACATAGCACGAACGCCGCGTGACATAGAAAGACTGCTAGCCCGCTGGAACTCCATCAGCATAGCATATCAAAGAGAACAAGCAAGTTGACAGCAGGCCGGGCACCGTCCCGGCTTTTTTAATGCCCTGGACCGTTTCAGGGCTTTCTTTTTGTCTTTGCCGGGCCTTATATGCCCGGTTTTCTTTTGTCCTGATACATGCAGCTCACCAGGACCAGGACCGCAAACACCCAGCAAACACCCAGCAGCCACCAGCACACACCCGGCGCACATGCCGGGTTTTTTCTTGTCCTTTAAAGCCTCAAAAAAAAGGCCCGTGGCACGCTTTCAGATTCCGGACGTATAGACCCACGGACAAGGCCGGGAACACACGCCAGCGGCCCGATTCGACGCCTTGCAAGGCCCGTCACGGCGGCCGCCTGGACCGCAGAACCCGCCTATTTGATTACACTTATCGGTTGTTAAGGTACTGTCAGCCCCAAAGACCGGATAACCACCCGGACGACG
>Ga0326513_10000207_pt1 | contig 47175 bp, 41 predicted proteins | sample 2_2465_0518_D_FD_203654 | JGI IMG/M metagenome (GOLD analysis project Ga0326513, IMG submission 203654) | Bovine rumen microbial communities from UC Davis, California, United States - 2_2465_0518 | ecosystem: Host-associated > Mammals > Digestive system > Stomach > Rumen | place: USA... | reverse complement strand
TAGTTGACAATTGATAATTGACAATTCATTATTATGAGTGCAAAAGAAACCATACAGGCAGGTAAAGCCATTCTCGGTATCGAGTTTGGCTCTACCCGCATCAAGGCTGTTCTCATCGACGAGGAGAACAAGCCTATAGCACAGGGCAGCCACGAGTGGGAAAACCAACTGGTAGATGGTCTTTGGACATACTCAACAGAAGCAATATGGTATGGTCTTGAGGACTGTTATGCCGACCTGCGTAAGAATGTTAGAGCACAGTATGACTGCGAAATAGAGATTCTGGCTTCAATCGGTATCTCTGCCATGATGCACGGCTACATGGCTTTCGGTCCTAACGGCACAGCTTCAAAAGGAGCACCGGCAGGCGAAGAAGAGAAGATTCTTGTACCATTCCGTACATGGCGTAACACCAATACAGGTGCTGCAGCATCCAAGCTCTCCGAACTCTTCAACTACAACATTCCGCTGCGTTGGAGCATCTCACATCTGTACCAGTGTATTCTCGATAACGAGGAGCATGTAAAAGACATTACATACCTCACCACGCTGGCTGGTTATATCCACTGGCGTCTGACAGGTAAGAAGTGTCTCGGCATAGGCGATGCTTCTGGTATGATTCCTGTAGATCCAGAGACAAAGAACTACAACGCCGACATGGTGAAGAAGTTCAATGACCTCGTTGCTGACAAGGGCTTTCCTTGGAAGCTGGAAGATATTCTACCAGAGTGTATCGTTGCCGGTCATCCAGCAGGATTCCTGACAGAACATGGTGCAAGGCGCTTGGATATTTCAGGACACTTGAAGCCAGGCTGTCCACTATGTCCTCCAGAGGGTGATGCCGGAACAGGAATGGTAGCTACCAATGCCGTAAAACAGCGCACTGGTAACGTTTCTGCGGGTACTTCAAGCTTCTCAATGATTGTGCTTGAGAAAGACCTCTCAAAGCCTTCTGAGATGATTGATATGGTGACAACACCAGACGGCTCTCTCGTGGCTATGGTACACTGTAACAACTGTACCTCTGATATCAATGCGTGGGTAAAGCTGTTCAAGGAGTATCAGGAACTATTGGGCGTACCTGTTGATATGAATGAGGTTTATGGCAAGCTCTACAACAACGCCCTCAAGGGAGATGCTGACTGCGGTGGAGTATTGGCATACAACTATATCTCTGGCGAACCTGTAACCGGTTTACAGGAAGGCCGTCCACTCGTTGTGCGCTCTCCTAACGACAAGTTCAACCTTGCTAACTTCATACGTTCTAACCTGTATGCTACCGTTGCCGTACTGAAACTTGGTAACGACATCCTCTTCAAGGAAGAGAAGGTGAAGGTAGATCGTATTACTGGTCATGGTGGTCTTTTCAAGACAAAAGGCGTCGGACAGCGTGTTCTGGCAGCAGCACTCAACTCTCCTATCTCTGTTATGGAGACAGCAGGAGAAGGTGGTGCTTGGGGTATTGCTCTCCTTGCAGGATATGTTGTAAACAACAAGGAGAACCTCAATCTTGCTGACTATCTCGAGAAAGTAGTCTTTGGCGGCAATACAGGTGAGGAAATAGCTCCTACCCCAGAAGAAGTGGAAGGCTTCAATAAGTATATAGAGGTGTATAAAGCAGGTCTTGCAATAGAGCAGGCAGCAGTTAATAACAAGAAATAAATTTTTATAAGCTATGAACGATATTAAAGTATTAAATCACGCAGCCGATAACATTCGTATCCTTGCAGCTGCAGCAGTAGAAAAAGCAAAGTCCGGTCACCCTGGTGGTGCTATGGGCGGTGCTGACTTCATCAATGTTCTTTATTCTGAGTATCTCACCTACGACCCAAAGAATCCAGAATGGGTTGGTCGTGACCGTTTCTTCCTTGATCCAGGCCACATGGCACCAATGCTCTATTCTCAGTTGTGTCTGGCTGGTAAGTTTACTCTCGATGAGTTGGCACAGCTGCGTCAGTGGGGCTCTCCTACTACTGGTCACCCAGAATTTGAAATAGCACGCGGCATTGAGAACACATCCGGTCCTCTCGGTCAGGGTCATGTTTTCGCTATCGGTGCTGCTATCGCAGCAAAGTTCCTTGCTGCACACACAGGCAACCCAACATTCGCTAAGGAGACTATCTATGCATACATCTCTGATGGCGGTATCGAGGAAGAAATCTCTCAGGGTGGTGCTCGCGTAGCATCTGTCCTCGGACTCGATAACCTCGTAATGTTCTACGACTCTAATGACATCCAGCTCTCTACAGAGACAAAGAATGTCATGAATGAGGATACAGCTGCAAAATATCGTGCTCTTGGTTGGGAAGTTATCGAAATCAACGGTAACGACGCTGCCCAGATTCGCAAGGCTATTGAGCAGGCTAAGGCTGTCAAAGGCAAGCCAGCCCTCATCATCGGTAAGTGTATCATGGGTAAGGGTGCCCTGAAGGACGACGGTTCTTCATACGAGGCAAACTGCAAGACTCACGGTGCCCCTCTTGGTGGTGATGCATTCAAGAATACTGTTAAGAATCTTGGTGGTGACCCTGAGAATCCATTCCAGATTTTCGACGATGTTAAGGAACTCTACGCTAATCGTGCTAAGGAGTTGGAAGGCATCTGTGCTGAGCGTTATGCAGAAGAGAAGGCATGGGCTGCTGCAAATCCTGAGAAGGCCGCACAGCAGGCTGACTGGTTTGCTGGCAAGGCACCAAAGATTGACTGGTCAAAGGTACAGCAGAAGGCTAATGATGCTACACGTTCTGCATCAGCAGCATGTCTGTCAGCACTTGCAGAGCAGGTTCCTAATATGATTTGTGCTTCTGCAGACCTTTCTAACTCTGATAAGACAGACGGCTTCCTCAAGAAGACTCACGACCTCACTAAGGACGACTTCTCTGGAGCATTCTTCCAGGCAGGTGTTGCTGAGCTCACTATGGCATGCTGCTGTATCGGTATGGCTCTGCACGGTGGTGTCATCCCTGCTTGCGGTACATTCTTCGTATTCTCTGACTACATGAAGCCAGCTGTTCGTATGGCTGCCCTCATGCAGCTCCCTGTTAAGTTCATCTGGACTCACGATGCATTCCGCGTTGGTGAAGATGGTCCTACACACGAGCCAGTAGAACAGGAGGCACAGATTCGTCTGATGGAGAAGCTGCAGAACCATGCAGGCAAGAACTCTGTTCTCGTACTCCGTCCTGCAGAGGCTAAGGAGACAACCGTAGCATGGGCTATGGCAATGGAGAATACTGATACTCCTACAGCTCTTATCTTCTCTCGTCAGAATATCAACGACCTCCCAGAAGGCAACAACTATGAGGGTGCTCGTAAGGGTGCTTACATCGTTGCCGGTTCTGATGAAAATCCAGACGTTGTTTGTGTAGCATCAGGTTCTGAGGTTTCTACCCTCATCAGTGGTGCAGAACTGCTTCGCAAGGATGGCATCAAGGTACGTGTTGTCAGCGTTCCTTCTGAGGGACTCTTCCGCACACAGCCTATCGAGTACCAGCAGAGCGTAGTTCCTGCAGGAGCAAAGGTATTCGGTATGACAGCAGGTCTGCCTGTTAACCTCCAGGGCTTCCTCATCGGTGCTGATCCAAAGTCAAAGATTTGGGGTCTGAACAGCTTCGGTTTCTCTGCTCCTTACAAGGTTCTGGACGAGAAACTTGGCTACACCGCAGAGAATGTATATAACCAAGTTAAGTCAATGCTTTAATAATGCATAATTCATAATTCATAATTCATAATGCATAATTCATAATTATGGCAGCAAGTAAAATCATAGGAGTAGCCAGCGACCACGCAGGCTTTCCACTAAAGCAATTCGTTCTCCAATATCTTGAGGAGAAAGGTATCGAATACAAAGACTTCGGAACATACAGCGACCGTTCTTGTGACTATCCGGACTTCGCTCACCCTTTGGCAGAGGATATCGAGGCTGGTGTAGTAGGATGTGGCATCGGCATCTGTGGTTCTGGCGAAGGCATGGCAATGACTCTCAACAAGCACCACGGTGTGCGTGCAGGTCTTTGCTGGAATGTTGAGATAGCTCATCTCATACGCCAGCACAACAATGCCAACTGTCTCGTGCTGCCAGGACGCTTCATCACCAACAAAGAAGCTGCAGCAATCATTGATGAATACCTCAAGACTCCTTTCGAGGCTGGAAGACATCAGTTGCGCATTGACAAAATGTAATAAAAACACTTTCTAAGATAAAAAGCACGGTGCCGTAATAAGCATCGTGCTTTTTGTATGTTCATAGCAAGGGGATGTAAACGCACAAAATCCGTAAAAATTACACCAAATAAAAAAAAAACACTTTTTTCTTGGAAGTAACTTATTATTTTTTTAACTTTGCACCCAAAGAATAATATTAAACCTAATTCCTTACCATTATGAAACAAAGACTTTTACTAACCATCATCGTACTTCTGGCGATAGCGATGAAGGCACAGGCTAGCATAGTGATAAAAGAGCAAGTTATCGACATTGCGCAACAGAATATCAAGATAGTTGGCGAAAATGCTGACAACAATCTCCGCTACACTATCAACAACTACGAATGGGCTGACCGCGGACCGCAGTTTCAACTCGTTATTGAGCCGATAGACAATACGAAGTCTGCACAGTTCACAAGTTCCGACCTCACGGACCAAAACTATTGGGAGCCACTGTTCCGTCGTATTACGAAGGAAATGGCCGGACAGGAAATGGAAGCGCAGCACAACATAAAGAAAATCTTTGTAAAGAATGTGGCGATTTTGAATAATCAGTTCTTCGACTACGAAGACAACGGTTATATTCAGATTGAATCTTCAGGCGACTTTACCATTCCCGACGGTTGTTTCAGCGAAGATACACATTTGAAAACTTTCGTCTGCAATGTAGCTGGCACACTGACTCTGGGTTCAAATGTTGTAAGCATCTATCCCGGATTCACAGTGAAGGTATATACCGCACAGAGCGCAAACGCATGGAAGGCTTACAAAATAGCCAATGGAGCAAGCTTCACAGTAGATGACAGCGAAGTCGTCTCTGACCAGAAGATTCTCAGCGTTACCGCACAAACAACCGTCAACAAAGACAATAAGACAACCTCACTGCCAAACGAAAGTGGTAGCATCGGCTACATTGAGAAGTCTCCAACCACATTCCTGATAAACAGTTTCACAGCAACCACTGCGGAAGACGTCACAGAGCTCTTCATGGACTATCGCGTCTATCCGGCAATTCAAGGAAGTCAGCTGCCTAACTGGAAACAGGTTTATGCCACCAACAAAGGCAAGGGAGTATGGGAATTCTCAGGCCCAGCCATCGACATCCTTTCAGGTTTGCAGAGTAATACGAGATACTGCTTGGAGTTCTCCTTCAGCACCAATCCTATCAGCGACAAAGAAGGCCGTGCACACTATCCTACCGACGGAAAGACAATGTCAGTTACTTTCACTACCAGCAGTGGCGGTGGCGGCATCCGCGGTGATCTGAACAACGACGGCGTCATCGACATGTCAGACGTGATGTTCCTTGTGAACAGAATTCTCAACGGCAAGTTCCCTGACGAGAAATGACCCTTTAAAAAACCTCTCCCCGCGTGGGAGGGGGATATAAATGCACAAAATCCGTAAAAATTACACCCCCACAAAAAAAAACTCACTTTTTTCTTGGAAGTAATTGTTTTTTTATTTAACTTTGCACCCAAAGAATAATATTAAACCTAATTTTTACCGTTATGAAAAAACTTTTCACTCTAATTGGAACAGTCCTCTTGAGCGTTGGTGTTAATGCACAGACGACACTGAAAGTTGAGTCGTTCAGAATGGGTATTGGTGAACAGAAAACCATTACACTTGATTTGAACAATTCAGATTTTGCAGATGCTGCCGCTTTCTGTTGTGACATCGTTTTGCCTGACGGTGTGGAAATCGCAGCAAACGAAGAAGGCACATACCTGTTTAGTGTCAGCGACAAGGATAGCAGATCTACATCATCAGACTTAGTTATCGCCAGTGCTAAGCAAAGCGATGGTGCTGTAAGAGTCGTTTGTTTCCCAAAAGATGCAAAGGCTTTCGCTGGCGAAACCGGTGCAATTCTAAATATTCCGCTAGTAGCATCTAAGGAACTTACCAAAGGCACTGTAGAAGTAAGCGTAGCAAGTCAGGAAATAACCAACACTACTGGTTTGAGCACCGTTAAACCGGAAGCTTCAATTGCTGACCTGATTGCATTCCTTCGTGGCGATGTTAATAACGATGACGAAATCAACGTAGGTGACTTGGTATGCGTAAGTAACTTCATGGCAGGCGATGAGACTGTTGCTAAGGTTGATGCCGACACAAACGAAGACCAGGAGGTTAACGTAGGTGATATGGTTGTAATCACAAATATAATGTCTGGTAACTAATAATACATTACTGCAGCAAATTAGTTGATATTGCCAAACTTTATATTACAAAAAATAAAAATAAGCCCTGAAAGTAACGCAAAAGCTTTCAGGGTTTATTAATTTATGTAATAAATACCCCACAAATTATTAAACATATTTAGTTTTTTTCATTTAAGGTTGCATTATTCAAAACTATTTAGTACCTTTGCAGGCGAAATAAAAGGGAGAGGAGCAGTTTTTAAAGAATAGAAATATGTTGATAAATTGTCCTGAGTGTAATCATCAAGTTAGCGACAAGGCTGCCACCTGCCCCCATTGCGGAATACAGATAGCCGGCAACCCAGACATCGCTGGCTCTAACGCGCCAAAACATCGTAAATCAGACACAAAATCTTCTGGGAATGGCAAAAACAAATCATCTCGATGGGCAATCATATTCTTCATTATTCTGACCCTTGTTTTTGCAGTTGCCGTAGGTTCTTATTACCTACATACCCAAATGCAGAAACAAGATGAGGAAGCAGCCTTCCAACAAGCCGTTGAAAGCAATAATGCTGACGAGTTGCAACGTTATCTGGCACATTACGGAGCAGCTCCGCAGGTACATCGTGACTCCGTAAAGGCAATGCTGCAACATATGCGTGATGCAGAACGCAACAAGGAAGAGCAGGAGCAGTTGGACGCAATAGATTCTATCGACTATGCTTTGGCATGTAAGATAAATACCATTGATGCTTACGAGAAATATTTGCAGGAGCACCCAAAGAGTAAGCGAATAGCAGAAGTTAAAGAACGCATTCTTAAACTTGCTAGCAACAATGCGACGGAAGAGGAAGTAGATTTTGCCCGCAGTGTTTGTAGGCGTTTCTTCCAATCTATCAATTCCCATGATACTGACCAGTTGCTATCAACAGTACCGACTACAATGACGAGATTCTTGAACCGTGTTGGGGCTACAAACAGCGATGTGGTAACATTCATGGAGAAACTATACAAGCCCGACGTTAACAACCTGAATTTCCGCATCATGGAGCCATTTACCGCTAAGCATGCTACAGACGAAGGGGGCTCAGAGGTATTACGGGCACAATTTACAGCTACACTAAGTATAGACCGCGAAGACCTTACCAAGGAACGCTTTTCTACATACAACGTAACAGCCGACATCACTCCTGATGGGCTGATATCAAGATTTAACCTCAAGAAGGTAGTGGCACAAGCTAACGAATATTCTGAATAACAACGATACCAATGATTCGCTGGGATATAGAACAATATAGTGCAGAACAATATCGTCAGGCATGGGAATTGAGCAAAAAACTCAACATGTCTGAAATACTTACTATGCAATTGGTGCGTCACGGCATCACTACAGAATCTAATGCTAAATTATTCTTCCGCCCACAGTTGCCAGACCTCATCAATCCTTTCCGTATGAAGGATATGGATATTGCCGTTGACAGACTTAATGATGCCATTGGTCGCAAGGAGCATATCATGGTGTATGGCGATTACGATGTTGACGGAGTTACGGCTGTAACATTGGTATATAAATTCCTGCTGCAATACTACAGCAATTTGGAATACTACATCCCCAATCGCTATGACGAAGGTTATGGTGTCAGCAAAAAGGGCATCGACTACGCAAAGCAACGTGGTGTTACCCTCATCATCATCCTCGACTGCGGCATAAAGGCACACGAAGAGATTGCGTATGCACGCAGCCTTGGCATTGACTTCATCATCTGCGACCACCACTTCCCTGATACTGATGATAAAGGTGACGATATTCTGCCCCCAGCTGTTGCTATTCTTAATCCTAAACAGCAGGCAGACACTTATCCTTTCAAGCACCTCTGCGGATGCGGAATAGGATTTAAGTTCATGCAAGGATTTGCAAAAAATAATGGCATACCATTCTCCAAACTCATTCCCCTACTCGACCTCTGCGTCATTTCCATTGCTTCAGACCTTGTCAACATAACTGACGAGAATCGCATTCTTGCCTATCATGGTCTTAAGCAACTTAATCTCAAGCCTTCTACCGGTATACAAGCTATCATTGAAACCTGTGGCCTCAGTGAGCAGGAAATCACTATGAACGACATTGTCTTCAAGATAGGTCCCCGCATCAACGCCTCTGGCCGTATGGAGAATGGTCAGTTGGCTGTCAACCTGCTCGTAGAGAAAAATCTCGACAAGGCATTAGGACTTGCAAAAGAGATTGACGAATACAATGACCAACGTCGCGAGGCTGATAAACAGATGACAGAAGAAGCCAATGAACTCGTTCACGCTTTGCTTGATAAAGAAGACTCCAAACTATGGGCTTCTGAAACCCCATTGAGCATCGTTGTTTACGATGAGACATGGAAGAAAGGAATTTTAGGAATCGTAGCAACACGTTTGTCAGAAGATTATTTCCGTCCTACCATCGTCTTTACCCGCGAAGGCGACTATGCTGTCGGTTCTGCACGATCTGTTGCCGGCTTTGATATATATGCAGCAATACGTAGCTGCCGCGAGTTACTCGTCAACTTCGGAGGACACACCTATGCCTGTGGACTTACCATCCGTTGGTCTGATATAGAACGCTTTAAGACAAATTTTGAGAAATATGTTGCAGGGCATATCTCGCCAACACAGACAGAGCCGGCAATAAGAATCGATGCTGTGATAAACTTCTCAGATATAAACAGAAGACTGCTCCACGACCTGAAGCGTTTCTCTCCTTTCGGCCCAGGAAATATGAAACCCCACTTCATGACGAAGGAGGTTTACGACTTTGGCACCTCAAAGGTGGTAGGTCGCACACAGAAGCACGTAAAGATGGAACTGGTTGACTCCAAATCACCAACAGTGGTCAATGGTATTGCCTTCGGACAAGCTCCTCTGGTAAAGCAGATAAAGTCAAAGCAGGCATTCGATATAGCATATACTATAGAGGAAAACCAGTACAAGAAGGGATTTGTACAATTACAGATAGATGACATACACTTCCATACTGAAGGATAACTTTGGCTATGACTCCTTCCGCTTTATACAAGAAGACATCATCAATAGTATCGGAAGCGGTCATGACACCATAGGTCTGATGCCTACAGGAGGTGGAAAGAGTATCACCTTCCAGGTGCCAGCACTCGCTATGGACGGAACGTGTATCGTCATTTCTCCACTGATAGCGCTGATGCAAGATCAGGTGGAGCATCTTAAGAAACGAGGTATCAAGGCCGAGGCGATATATACCGGCAAAAGCCGTGATGAGATACAAAGAATACTGGACAACGCTGTCTTCGGGGCAATAAAATTTCTGTATGTCTCCCCTGAACGACTTGCGTCTTCGCTCTTTCTGGCAAAGCTGCGTTATATAAAGGTATCATTCATTGTCGTTGACGAGGCGCACTGCATATCCCAATGGGGACACGAATTCCGCCCTGCCTATCTGCACATCAAGGACATCCGTCAAGAACTTCCCGACTGCCCCGTCCTCGCACTTACTGCAACAGCGACAAAAGAAGTAATCGAAGATATCAAGAATGAGCTCAGAAAGCCTGACAAGGACGCTGACGAAGAAACATTCAATATCTTCAGCATGTCCTTCCGGCGTCCCAATCTGCGTTATGTCGTAAGGCATACCAATGACAAGATAGGACAGATACTGAAGATTCTCGAAGCAGTAGAAGGGTCTGCTATCATATATACCCGTAGCCGCGAAAAGACGAAGGAGTTATCCAAAGAGTTAGAAGCATTTGGCATTAAATCCACCTACTATCATGCCGGCCTTGACTTTAGCGTAAAGCAGAAACACCAGCAGCTGTGGCAAGACAACACCATCCGCGTTATGGTAGCCACCAATGCCTTCGGAATGGGTATCGACAAACCCGATGTCAGAATCGTGATACATGCCGATGTGCCCGACTCTCTTGAGGCATACTATCAGGAAGCAGGGCGTGCAGGGCGCGACGGACAATTGGCGTATGCTGTGTTACTCTATGACAAGCGCGACAAGACACAACTGCTGACACATCTCAATGAGCAATATCCTGAAAAGGATTATATACGAAATGTCTATGACAAACTGGCTTATTTCTTTCAGCTAGCAGTAGAAGATGGCATGGGAGCCACATACATCTTTGATGAGGAGCAGTTCTGCGTAAATTACCATTTGTGGCCTGCCACCCTTCACGGAGCCCTACACATACTGCAGAATGCAGGATACATAGAGTATGATGGAGCGCACAACGAAAGAGCCCGCGTCATAATGAACATCTCACGCCATGAGCTCAATGATATCCAAGGGCTTTCAAAAACTGAAGAAGAAGTACTGACACGCCTACTGAGGTATTATGGCACACTCTTTTCCGACTTCACATTCATCGACGAGATGGGCCTTTCCCGCCGTCTGGCATTAGACGAATCGCTGTTGCATGTGGCTCTGAAGAGCTTGGCACAGAGAAAGATTATACGTTACGCTCCATCGCGCACCATACCGATAATATACTATCCACAGCAGAGATATCTTTCAGAAGACCTTCGCTTCCCAAAAAGTATCTATGAAGAGCTGAAGGAGAAAGCTGAAAAGCGTATCGGCAGCGTGCTGGACTATATACAAACAGAGAAAAATAACGAAGAAGTCTTACTAAGATACTTCGGTGAGAAATATAAAGAAGAGTAGATATGACACCTTTTGCTTTTCCTTTGCAATTCAACTTCCTTGATATCATTATCAAGGGTATGATAATAGGCATTGTATGTTCTGCCCCCATGGGGCCTGTCGGAATATTATGCGTACAACGCACCCTGAACAAGGGTCGTTGGTTCGGCTTTGTAACAGGCCTGGGAGCTACACTCAGCGACATCATCTATGCTCTGCTGACGGGTTTCGGTATGAGCTTCGCAATGGAACTGATAGACAATCCGCAGAACAAATTTTTCCTGCAAATATTTGGTTCTGTGCTACTCTTTCTCTTTGGTATATATTGTTTTAAGAGCGACCCTCGCAACAAGGTCCATCAGGGCAAGGGTATCAAAGGTTCGCTGACACATAACTTCGTGACAGCCTTTATCGTCACATTCTCCAACCCACTTATCATCTTCCTTTTTCTCGCCACATTCGCACAGTTTGCGTTTGTCGTTCCCGACCATCCTCTTGAGATGTCTCTGGGATATCTCTCTATTGCCGGAGGAGCCCTGCTGTGGTGGTATGGCCTTACATGGATGATTGATAAGGTGCGCGAATTTTTCTCTCTCGACGCAATAAAGATTATTAACAGGATAATAGGTACCATCGTTATGGTATTCTCGTTTGCCGTCTTCATGGGTACCGCATTCAACTTATTCTCTATTTTTACACTATGACAATTTCCCAACAATTGCGAAAAGATAACATCGTAGGCTACCTGCTGTATATGTGGCAGGTGGAAGACACTATCCGTGCCTACCAATGCGACCTTTCTGCCATCAAGCGCGACTATATCTCCCGCTTCGACCTCACCGACGAGCAGCGTGAGGAAACCATCGACTGGTATGGCAATCTCATTCGCATGATACGCGAAGAGGGCCTTACACAAGGCGGTCACATACAGATAAACAAGATTATCGTGCAGCAGCTTGACGAGTTGCATGCCCAACTGCTCCAATCGCCAAAATTTCCCTTCTACAGTAGCGAATACTATAAGGTGCTGCCATTCATCGTAGAGTTGCGCAATAAGGGCAGTAAGGATTTTTCTGAGGTTGAGACGTGCCTCAATGCCGTATATGGCGTAACACTTCTGCGCCTGCAGAATAAAGAAATAAGCGCCTCTACCAGCAATGCCGTAAAAGAAATATCTACATTCCTCGGTATGCTCTCCGACTACTATAAAAAGGATAAGGAAGAAGGACTGAAGTTTGAGGATGACTAAAAGGTCAAAAGTCAAAAGTCAAAAGTTTAATTTTCAATTCTCAATTCTCAATTTTCAATTAAATAAATGAATAAAGAAATAGAACGCCGCCGCACTTTTGCGATTATCTCCCACCCTGATGCCGGTAAAACAACGCTTACCGAGAAGTTCCTGCTCTTCGGTGGACAGATACAGGTTGCAGGTGCCGTAAAAAGCAACAAGATACGTAAGACAGCCACCTCCGATTGGATGGATATCGAGAAACAGCGTGGTATCTCTGTGTCCACCTCTGTCATGGAATTTGACTATACTCCCCCTGCTGACAAGACAGGCGAGGTGTATAAAGTAAACATTCTCGACACCCCTGGTCACCAGGACTTTGCCGAAGATACCTACCGCACCCTCACTGCCGTTGACTCTGCCATCATCGTGGTCGATTCTGCAAAGGGTGTAGAGGCCCAGACGCGAAAACTGATGGAGGTGTGCCGCATGCGAAACACTCCCGTTATCATCTTCATCAACAAGATGGACCGAGAAGGTCGTGATGCTTTCGACCTACTCGACGAACTGGAGGAAGAACTGCAGATAAGGGTGCGTCCGCTCTCTTGGCCTATCAACCAGGGTGTAAAGTTCAAGGGTGTTTATAACATCTATGAAGACCAGCTCAACCTCTTCACACCCGACAAACAACGCGTTACGGAGAAGGTAAGTGTGGATATCAGCTCTCCCGATCTCGATGCTCAGGTGGGAGAAGATGATGCTGCACAACTGCGTGACGACCTCGAGATGATTGAGGGCATCTACGATCCCTTCAATGTTGACAGCTATCGCGAAGGCACCTTGGCACCGGTCTTCTTTGGTTCTGCGCTGAACAACTTCGGCGTACAGGAACTGCTCGACTGCTTCGTCGAGATAGCCCCTTCTCCACGTCCGACGAAGGCGGAAGAAAGAATGGTAAATCCGGAAGAGCCGAAGTTTACCGGTTTCATCTTTAAGATTACTGCCAACATCGACCCCAACCACCGCTCTTGTATTGCCTTCTGTAAGGTATGCTCCGGCAAGTTCGTACGCAATCAACCGTACCTCCATGTGGGGCAGAACAAGACGTTGCGTTTCTCCTCTCCTACCCAGTTCATGGCCCAGCGCAAGGAGACCATCGACGAGGCATGGGCAGGCGATATCGTGGGATTGCCCGACAACGGTATCTTCAAAATCGGTGATACCCTGACCGAGGGGGAGCAGCTGCACTTCCGCGGACTGCCTTCCTTCTCTCCGGAGATGTTCAAATACATCGAGAACGATGACCCGATGAAGGCGAAGCAGTTCCAAAAGGGTCTCGAGCAACTCATGAACGAAGGTGTTGCCCAGCTGTTTGTCAATCAGTTCAACGGCCGTCGCATCGTCGGTACTGTGGGACAGCTGCAGTTTGAGGTGATACAGTATCGTCTTGAGAACGAATACAACGCCAAGTGTCGCTGGGAGCCGGTGCATCTGCATAAGGCCTGCTGGATAGAAAGCGACGATGCGGCTGAACTGGAGAATTTCAAGAAGCGTAAGTATCAGTATATGGCGAAGGATAAAGACGACAGGGATGTCTTCCTCGCCGATTCCAGCTACGTCCTCTCTATGGCGCAGCAAGATTTCGAGAACATCAAATTCCACTTCACAAGCGAGTTTTGATGCGCTTTCTTCTTTCCATCGGCTGTAACGTTAATCGTGAAAAACAGATGTCACGTGTTCAGGAGGTTCTGACGAAGACCTTCCCAGGCATCACCTTCTCCAAGATTATCACCAGCCCTGACGATACGAATGAAGGTGCGCCCTACTCCAACTGCATCGCAAGGGGCAATACCGACCTCTCCGAAGCGGAGCTCTGCTTTACTCTAAAAGACATTGAGCGGCAACTGGGCAGGACCGATTCAAAGCCCGTCATGATGGACATTGACATCCTGCAGTATGGTGATGCCAAGCGCCATCTTGCTGACTGGGAGCGTCCCTATATCAAGGCCTTGCTGAGCTTTCTGCTGAGCCTCTTTGTCATTATTGTTGCCGCCGCTCCTGCAAGCAAGGCATCGCCACAGGAGCTGCTCACCAAGGCGACGGAATATTTTCAGGGCGGGAAATACCACGAGGCCATCATCAATTTCGAGAAGCTACAGCAAGACTACACCCTCACCCCGCGCTATCTGGCTTATCTCGGCTTTGCATATTATAAAGAAGGAGACTACGAGGAAGCCGCCAAGACGCTCTATCCTCTGCTTCGCGACACTACAAGCCAATCCACCCTCACAGCCCTCTCGCCAAAGGAACAAGCCATTTATCTCTATGCCTGTGGCGAAAGTCTTTTTCATATAGGTAACTACACCTCTTCCCTCGACATCCACACGCGGATGCTGCCCCTCGTCTCAGGGTGCGACAAGGCCGATGTACTGTTTCATATCGGCATGGCGTACTATCTGCAGGGCAACTATGCCGATGCCATACCACCGTTGGAAGAAGCCCTCAGCCTTTACAATACCTACACAACAGCAGGCGACGACCTTCACAAAGCACGCCTGAACCAAATCGACAAAATGTTACCAGGACTGAGGAAAGTGAGCCCCTCCCCGACCCTCCCGAGGGAGGAGGATAGTTCGGAGTTAGGAATTGATAATTAACAATTGAAACCTGAAACTTGAAACTCTCAATAAGATTTCTGACACAATAGCGAAACTGAAAACCATATAATCTTTGTATCTTTGCAGCCGAAATCATTAATTTTCATGCAAAGATTATGAATAAAACAATCCTTTCACAACTGTTTCTGTGCTGTGCAGCCATCCTGCCACAGACGAATGCTGTTGCCGACAATGGCAACAATCGCGTTAACGAACTCGTTCAGGACTCGCTGACCCTTCAGGCTGCCGTCCGTGGAGAAAAGAACGTCAATCTGCCTCTCTTCCAGACAAAGTTTACGGCCGACCCGGCACCTCTTGTTGTCGGCGACACCCTGTTCCTCTACACCTCACATGATGCTTCGCCGGAAGATATTCCCGATTTGAACGAGAAGAACTCCGCCGGCTTCTTTATGTACGACTGGCTGCTGTGGTCCACCACAGATATGGTAAACTGGACAGAACACGGTGCTGTAGCATCTCTGAAGGACATCTCGTGGCGCAGCCGCGACAATGGTGCCTGGGCAATCCAGACCGTTGAGCGCAACGGCAAATACTACCTCTATGCCCCACTCCACGGCCACGGCATCGCAGTCCTCGTTGCCGACACTCCTTACGGTCCTTTCAAAGACCCGCTCGGCAAGCCTCTTGTATGGCAGAGAGAGCATTGGGATGACATCGACCCATCCGTATTCACCGACGACGATGGACAGGCATATATGTATTGGGGCAACCCGCATGTCTATTGCGTCAAGCTCAATGAGGACATGATTTCCACCAATGGCGACATCTTTGTTCTCAATCCGCAGGATGGCGTGATGCGTCCCGTAAAGGAGGAAGGGGCAAAGATTAACCTACGCATCCCGGGGTCTGAGAAAGCGGCCTGGAAGGTGAAGAACTATCAGGAAGGCCCTTGGTTCTATAAACGTAACGGGAAGTACTATCTCGGTTATGCCACTACCTGCTGCCCAGAGGCCCTCGGCTATGCCATGAGCGATTCTCCTATGGGTCCGTGGGAATGGAAGAACTATATCATGAAGCCGACCAATCGTGACCGCGGCAACCATCCCGGCATCTGCGACTTCCAAGGCCACTCATACGTCTTCGGTCAGGACTACGACCTCATGCACCTCAACACCTTCGTACACCACGAGCGCCGCAGCGTTTCCGGCAAGGAGATAACATACAATGCTGACGGCACCATTCAGGAAATACCTTATTGGCTCGACCAAGAGCCTATGAAGCAGCTGAAATGGTTCAATCCCTATCAGCGTGTCGAAGCCGAGACAATGGCGTGGGGCAACGGCCTGAAGTCTGCCAAGATGGGCATCCAGAACACTGGCGTCATAAAAGACATGCCCCTTTCTACCGGCAAGCGCAATATGTATATCTTCGACATCGACGAGGGCGAATTCATAAAACTCTGTGGTGTAGATTTCGGAAAAGGTGCGAAGCGTTTCAGCATCCGCTCAGCCTCTACAGGCCAGTGTGACGTCACCATCCGCATCGACAGCCAGGACGGTCCCGTTGTAGGCAAGGTGAAGATAACCAGCACCGGTTCTGTTGACAACTACAAAGAATTCAGCTGCAAGATAAAAGGCGCCAAAGGCGTCCAGCACCTCTTCTTCTGCTTCAGCAATCCACAGGGTGACACCCACCTCGACTGCTGGCAGTTTGAGAAATAAAGCCTCCCACCCCGGCCCTCCAAAGGGAACTTAGGTTTCAAACTACATCGGCTTGACATCACTGGTCGCTTTGGATGCATTCAGTTTTTTCAAATATTTTTGGAGGGCTCATAACCCTTGGTTATTGCACAATAACCAAGGGTTATTTTTGCCTTGTCGTGCTCGCGGAAATTGCGGTTTATTGCCTCCACAATATACGAAAACTGACCCTTATTACACCCCGAATCGCCCACAAGATTGGCCATCATGCCACACAATTCCTTCCAAGTGTTGTCAGAATACTTAAATTTAGAAGCACTCACATGTGCGCCAAGTACAGGAAAAAACATCGGAAGAAGGGGTTTATGCATGTCTTTTGAGGCTTTTTAGAGCCAAAAAATGATAGTATTTGTCCTATTCCAAGGGTAGGCATCTTAGGTGCCATTGAATTTGAAATGTCGTATTTCATTGATTTTCTGCTTTTTAGATGAAATTAATTTAAATTTTTGGTTGTCTTCAATGACAATGACAGTTATGACAGTTTATTTTTAAGGGGTACCCTTTTTCTTTATTATATATATAACTTATTAATTATTAATTAGTTATATAGTATATACAAAGGTGCGTACACCTCATATTTTAATTGTCATTATTGTCATTGTCATTGGTTATAAATCTACTAAGTCATTAATCTATTAAACTACTAGCCACCTTCTTTGCTATCTCCGAGGCTTGTCTTATGAGTTCCTCAGGCAGTTCCTCCAGTCGTTCCTCTCTAAGGGAGAATACGAAGTAGTATCTGCCGTTCCTGCCCTTTGACAGCGTGCTGTTGTCGTCGCGGAACAGAGGTGTATTCCTAGTGTATTTAGGCTTCTGGACGAAAAAAGCCCACGCAGAAAAAATCTACGTGAGCGATTTCTTAATCTCTTAATATTATCTTTTAATTTTTCATCATTCCTCGTCCGGGAACTTTCCGTTGAGGAAATAGTTTACGATGAACATCACATCCGGCATATTGATTTCTCCATCAAGGTTAGCATCAGCCTTCTCAATGGTGAATTTCTGGTCTGGAATGCCGAGGATATAGTTCGAAACGGACATTGCATCAGCCATATCAATCTTGCCATCGCTGTTAGCATCACCACGCAGGTATGGGGGCTTATAGGTGAGGTAACCGCCTTCGTCATAGTGAGCTTTTGTTTTGTCTGTACTCTCCTCATCGTAAGTGGTGCCGTCCTGACCAACAATAGCTAAGCAGTTAAGGAACATCTCTTCACTATTGTCCACACTCTCTATATTCCAGTCGTTACCGACATAGATAGTTGTGAGGGCTTGGCAACCGCTGAACATTGCATCCATCTTCGTCACGTTCTTTGTATCGAAATTGCTTATGTCGAGGGTATCAAGATTCTGGCAGCCGCTGAACATAGAACTCATCTTTATCACATTCTCAGTATTGAACTTGGTGACATCGATAGAGTCGAGCTTTTGACAACCGCTGAACATAGAACTCATATCCTCCACTTTCTGGGTATCGAAGTTGCTGACGTTGAGAGAGTCAAGACTCTGACAGCCAGAGAACATAGCAGACATATCTGTCACATTCTCGGTATTGAGATATTCTATTCCGTCGATAGTGGCCAGTTTTTCCATTCCGGAGAACATTGTTGCAGTGTTGGTGAGCTTCTTATAGTCCACGAATGCAGCATCGAAAGTAACATTTGTAATATCGTTTCTGTAGGCCTCTCCAGTCCACTCAAACATATCAACACTGAAAACAGTGCCTGTACGTTCCGGCTTCAGGATATCATAACAGAATGTGAGAGTATCGTTTTCAAGTACGGCGTAAGCCTTTGGCCAACATGAGAAGAGACCACCTTCCTTATAATGTGCATAAGTAGCGTCTTCCTTACCCCATTCATATTTAGTACCATCTTGTCCAACGAGTTTCAAGCAGAAATTGAACATAGCATCACTCGCCTGAACATTTTCTGTAGTCCAATTCTCATCAACATATATCTTTTCAACATTATTGCAACCTGTAAACATATATGACATATTTGTGACATTCTGGGTATCAAAGCCGCTGAGGTCAAGAAATGCCAGATTGGTACAATTGTAGAACATGAGATACATATTTTCAACCTTTTGGGTATTGAAGTTGCTGAGGTCAAGGGATGTCAGTTTTGGACATTTATAAAACATAGCATACATGCTCGTAACATTCTCGGTATTGAAACTACTCAAGTCAAGAGAGGTAAGGCTGAAACAGTTTGTGAACATTTGCTCCATCTCTGTCACATTCTCTGTATTGAAATTACTTAAATCGAGAGATTCAAGTTTCTGGCAATTATAGAACAGGCCATACATATCCGTGACGTTCTGGGTATTGAGGTTTGTGAGACCTTCAATCGTTGTGAGATTTATCATATTTGCAAACATCATACGCATTGTCGTCATGAAAGGATAATCAGCGAAAGAGTCGTCAAACTTCACGGTAGTTATCTGGTTACTATATTCATCTGCATTCCAATCGAACTTATAAGGTTTCCATTCATAACCCTCTACATCGAATACTGTGCCTGTTCTTGTCTCACGTTCGTTGTCGTAGCAGAAGGTAAGAACATTATCTTCATCGAGGAATGCATAAGCATATTTATGCTCCGGATTACCCTTGCCCTCAATTCCTATAATAGCCTCCTGCTCGTTATTATAATCCTGAAGTGCACTTAAAAGGAAGTAATCATCCTCATAACCTCCCCATCCCCAATTAACATGGAAATAGTCATCTTTGTCATATCCGTCAATGATGAAAGCATGTCCGCCACCACTTCCCTGGCCACCATATATAACAGGTCGGCCGTTGCTTATCTCGTTGTAGATTTTCTGATTCCAGACCTTGCTGGTATAGTTCTTACGAGATTCGTAAGAGATACTTGATTTATAGTCAAAATAATCTACCAAGGCCTTTGATGCTTCTCTGGCAGCCGCAGAACTGGCACCCAATCCATAATTCATTTTCACAGAACAGCCTGCCAAGAGCATTATGTTTGCTACAGCCTGATTTATTGTCTCTGTGCCACCGCTAAGTCTATAATACGGAGACATATTGTCCCAGTCGATGGGAGTAATATCAATGGCAGGCATACTGATACTGGCAGTAGTATAAGCAGGTATTCTTTTCTTTGTCTGCTCAGGCCACTTGTGATAATACATTATCTGCGACATTGCTGTTGCCACACATCCCGTAACCGTTTTATCTTCACCTATGGTAGGGCACTTAGCATTGTATGGATAACCCTGATCCCAATGGGTGGGAATCATGGGAAGAATGGCATCACCTTCTACCGATGTGAGAGAGGCTGCTTTCGCATCGCTATGACTCTGGAGGTATTGATATTCTTCAACATAGCCTTGCAGCCAAGCCTTCATATTATCAGGAATGCTGTCACGATTATAGGAGCCACGATAGGAATAACCCAGCACATCAGGCATCCTGTCATCACCGCTGACAATTACATATCCGTTTGAGGAATCTACATTGAAGACATAGAAGGCCTCCTGATTATCGACAGCTGTCAGCGAAGCACCAAAGGCAGCAGAACCACCATTGCGTTGTGCACTCCTTGCTGCGGAACTCCCGCCCTTCTTAGAGGCAATAAAACAAGCTGCTTTTTCACGTGCTTCGTCCGCAGAAATAGGGGCTGCAAAAGATGACACATAGAATGTCAAGAAAGTGATGAGTGTTAATAAGAATCTCATTATTACGTGTTATTTAGATACTTTCGCCTGCAAATGTAACACTTTTATATAATAATACAAAAAAAACATCTTAAAAATTTTTGTTTTCTTGTATCATCCACGTTTTTTTTGTACCTTTGACGCCTGAAAATTATGTTTAATGGAATTGATAACGAAATATTTCCCAGGATTAACTACAAAACAGGTGGAGCAGTTTCAGGCATTGGATGCATTGTATCATGACTGGAACAGCAAGATAAACGTCATATCAAGAAAAGATATCGACAATCTTTACCTGCACCATGTACTGCACTCTCTGGCAATATCGAAACTGATAAACTTCAAGCCTAAAACAAAAATTCTGGACTTCGGATGCGGAGGAGGTTTCCCTGGCATTCCACTTGCCATAATGTTTCCCGAATGCAGTTTTAAACTCATTGACGGTACAGCAAAGAAGATAAGGGTGTGCCAGGAGGTTGCCAGCGCCATAGGACTGAAAAATGTTATAGCAGAGCAACGCAGAGGTGAAGAAGAGAAAGGGCAGTATGACTTCATAGTATCGAGAGCTGTGATGCCCCTACCCGACTTGGTGAAGATTGTTAAGAAGAATATCTCAAAGAAATCGAATAATGCCTTTCCCAATGGTATCATAACGCTAAAAGGTGGAGAGTTGCAAAACGAGACATACCCATTCAGAAATATCATCGACCAAACAGAACTGACAAGTTTCTTTGACGAAGAATGGTTTAAAGAAAAGTTTGTGTTGTACTTACCAAATTGATAATTGATAATTGACAATTGATATATGAAGATAAAGACTATACCTTGTAACATGCTGGACGAGAATTGCTATATCGTCAGCGATGATACAAAAGAATGTATGATAATAGACTGTGGCGCGTCTTGTGAAATGGAACAGAGAGCCATCAGCGACTATATCAAAGCAGAAGGACTGAAGCCTGTACTTTATGTGCTGACTCACGGACACTTCGACCACACAATGGGTAGTAAATGGGTGTTTGACACCTATGGCCTGCAGCCCACTATCTGCGAAAGGGATGCTGAACTGTATAAGAATTTCCGAAAGGAAGCCGAGGCCTTTGGCTTTATCATCGACGATGAGCTACCCATTATAGGCCGTTGTCTCAACGATGGAGACAATATAACTTTTGGCAACAGCACCTTTAAAGTGATAAATACTCCTGGACATTCAAAGGGCAGTGTGGTTTATTACAACAAAGAAAACAATGTTGCCTTCACAGGTGATACTCTCTTCAGAGGTAGCATAGGACGTACAGATTTGCCCGGCGGCTCAATGTTCCAGATGATAAACTCATTGAGACTGTTGGAGCAATTGCCCGACAACACAACAATATATCCTGGCCACGGACCAGAGACAACAATGAAGTTGGAAGGTGCCACAAACCCATATCTTGACAGGTGAAAAGTGAGCGCATAATAATGGGCATAGACCCTGGCACGAATGTCATGGGATATGGTGTAATAAAATGCCAAGGTCAGAAGGCCGAGATGGTGGCGATGGGAGTCATCGATATGCGCAAAGAAAGTGACACCTACCTGAAGTTGGGACACATCTTCGAACGTGTGACAGGAATCATAGACGAATATCTGCCTGATGAACTGGCCATCGAAGCACCTTTCTTCGGAAAAAACGTGCAATCAATGCTGAAGCTCGGTAGAGCACAAGGAGTTGCGATAGCAGCTGCCATAAATCACAGTGTACCTATTCACGAATATGCACCACTGAAAATAAAGATGGCACTAACTGGCGTTGGAAGTGCCTCGAAAGAACAGGTAGCAGGAATGCTACAACGCATTCTGAAGATAAGCAAAGAAGACATGCCGAAGTTTATGGATGCTACTGATGCCTTAGCAGCAGCTTATTGTCACTTTCTACAGACAAATGCTCCAATATCGACAGGAAAGAAATATAGTTCGTGGAAGGACTTTGCCACAAAAAACAAAGAAAGGGTGAGTTCATAATGGAACAACATATAGCAATAGTAGGACTAAATGCCAGCGGAAAGACACAGCTGGTGGAAAAATATCTTCGTGAGAATCCCTCGCGATATGTCAGGTATATCACTTTCCGCGACACTTATGGTGGCGATAATGACCGCACATACTACCTGCAACAGAGGTGGAACCAAATGGAGATAGATCCAGAAACACCTACTGTAGAGCAACTATTGGAGAAAGCATACAAAGCAGGCGGCAACGGAGCAGAAGACGGAAAAGCCTTTAAGGAACACCTTTATGACATCTTTAACCTCCGCTATTTGTTGGACAAATACATCATACTGCTATCATCAGGCGAACTGAGGAAATTCGTTCTTTGTAGAGCCCTCATGGGACGCCCGAAAAAACTCATTATCGACAATCCATTCATAGGTTTGGATAGTGAAACACGAGAGCAGCTGAAGGGCGTATTGGCGGATATGGCCCACGAACACGGATTGCAGATAGTGCTAATACTGACGAAAGAAACGGAGGTGCCTGACTTTATAACAGACATCAGACGAATAGAGAGCAACGACAAAGGCATCATATTGGAAGCACACCCAGAGATGGTGAGCGAATTATTGGCAACACAACAGCAATCGGCAATAGGTAAGAGTGACGACATAGTAAACCTCAAGAAGGTAAAGATACGATATGGCCCGAGAACCATTCTGAAAGACCTAGATTGGAATATCCGTAGAGGCGAGAGATGGGCTTTATCAGGACAGAATGGGGCAGGAAAATCTACATTATTGTCAATCATTTGTTGTGACAATCCACAGTCATACGCCAACGATGTAGCACTCTTTGGTATGCAGCGGGGACACGGTGAAAGCATCTGGGAGATTAAGAAACACATTGGATATGTTTCACCTGAGATGCATCGCTCATATACGAGAGACCTCCCCGTAATGCGCATCATAGCATCAGGACTGAAAGATACCATAGGACTCTATGTACAGCCAACAGAAGAAGACTATGCCATTTGTCGTAAATGGATGAGGGTCTTCGGCATAGAAAACTTGGCTGAGAAATCATTCATAAAACTATCTTCTGGAGAACAAAGATTAGTATTGGTGGTAAGGGCTTTTGTAAAATGTCCAGACCTAATGATTCTTGATGAACCCCTGCATGGATTGGATCAACCAAGAAGCGAAATGGTAAAGGACATCATCAACGAGTATTGCAAAGATAAGAGCAAAACTTTGATAATGGTGACACACTATGAAGAGAACCTACCAAAATGCATAACAGACAGGAAAGTCCTGAAGAGGAACATTTAAAACAAAAAACAAAAATATTATGAAAAAAAACATTCTTGTAGCCTTAATGGCATCGGCAGCATTTTTGAGTATTTCTGCCACAGAAGTTGCTGACAGCACAAAGAACGATAGCCTCATCTTTACAACCATAAAGGAGATTCCGATCACATCCGTAAAGAATCAGGCTCGCTCTGGCACATGTTGGAACTACTCCACCCTTTCATTCTTTGAGGCTGAGATTCTTAAGAAGAGCGGCAAGACCTATGACCTCTGCGAAATGTTTGTTGCCAACCGTAACTATATGGACAGAGCGATTATGAAAGTTCGCCTACATGGAGACATGCAGTTTTCACAAGGTGGTTCTGCATATGATGTGTACTATATTCTGAGCAACTATGGCATTTGTCCGGAAGATGCGATGCCAGCGCCAGGAACAATGTATGGTGACACACTGAATAACTTCAATGAATTCTTCAAAGTGATGACACCCTATGTGCAAGCTCTCTCTACATCAGATGCCAAGAAACTATCACCCGCTTGGAAAAATGGTCTGCAAGGCATTATTGATGCTTACTTGGGAAAGACACCAGAAAAGTTTACCTACGAAGGAAAAGAATATACCCCACAAAGTTTTGCTGCTTCATTGGGACTTGATTGGAAGGACTATGTCTCTGTCACATCATATACACATCGTCCTTTCTGGACGGAATTTCCTGTAGAAGTGCAGGACAACTGGCGCGGAGGCCTTTCATGGAATATTCCTATGGACGATATGGCTCGCATCATTGATTATGCTATAGATAACGGATATACCGTAGCATGGGGTGGTGATGTCTCTGACGATGGATTCACCCGTGAAGGTTTGGCAATATTAGTGGATACCAAGAAAGTGGCAGATAATGAAGGCTCAGATATGGCGAAATGGCTAAAGCTGTCAGCAAAGGAGAAAAACTACAAATTGAAAAAATTGGGTGCCAATGTACCAGAGCTCACCCCAACTCAGGAGATGCGCCAGGAGCAGTATGACAACTGGGAGCTTACAGATGATCACGGAATGCTGATATATGGAAAGGCAAAAGACCAGAACGGACGCGAATACTATATGGTGAAGAATTCATGGGGCGAAACAGGTGCCTACAAAGGAACATGGTATATGTCGAAGAATTTCATCATAGCAAAGACTATGGACTTCCTCATCAACAAAAACGCTGTTCCAAAGGATATTCGCAAAAAGTGTGGTTTTTAATGTGAAACGTGAAACGTGAAAGTAGTAAACTTCATAAACCGATGGATGGCAGTAATAATACTGCTGGCAGGAGTCTTTTCTATGATATTCCCTGAGGTGGGAAATATCATCAAGGCATCATGGATAAGTTGGATGCTGGGCATTGTGATGCTAGGCATGGGACTGATGTTACGATTAGACGATGTACGCATAGTTCTTTCACGTCCGCAGGATGTATTAATAGGTAATGTGCTACAGTTTTTCATTATGCCATTACTAGGATATCTGTTAGCTATCATCTTTCGGCTGCCACCAGATTTGTCTGTAGGAGTGATTTTGGTAGGATGTTGCCCTGGAGGAACAGCATCCAATGTGATGACCTATCTGGCAAAAGGCGATTTAGCACTATCGGTAGGAGTGACAACCGTCTCTACCCTACTCGCTCCTTTTGTGACACCAATGCTGGTATGGGCTTTAGCGGGAACAATGGTAGAGGTGGATATCATCACAATGTTCCTCAGTATAGTGCAGGTAGTAATACTACCCATTGCCATCGGCATCATAATACGCCATTATGCATCATCGTTTGCTGACAAAGTAGCTATATACCTGCCAGCAGTATCGGTAATAGCAATAGCCTTGATCATAATGGCTGTTGTCGCAGCCAATCAAAACGCTTTACTCACCTCTGGCATCACAATACTCATTGTTGTGGTTCTGCATAACCTGATGGGATTTCTGTTGGGATATGGTGCAGCAGCATTAGTTGGGTTGTCACGTCCAAAGAAGGTAGCATTAAGTATAGAAGTCGGTATGCAAAATAGTGGATTGGCATGTTCGCTGGCACACCAGCATTTTGCAGCAATGGCGATGGCAGGAGTGCCTGGAGCTATTTTCAGCGTTTGGCACAATATAGCTGGCGCTATAATATGGGGCAGACATAGAGGAGTTAACGAAAACGAAAACGATAACGATAACGAAAACGATGATGAAAACAAAGACCGAAACGGGATTTAATAAGTTATATTTGGAGGAATAAAATATTTTTACTAATTTTGCAACCGCATAATTGTTTAATATAAATAAGCAAGATGAAAAGACTAACATTAATCTTGGCAGTACTCTTTAGCACAGGATTTTTGCTGACAATATCAGCAGCAAACAAGAAGGACAAGAACAAAGCCGCTGCACCATCAGAAAAGGCTTTGGTGGTATATTTCTCTGCAACAGGCAATACCTCACGTCTGGCAAAGCAGTTGGCTGAGCAACATCATGCCGACATATATCGTATTACTCCTGCCACAAAATACACCAAAGCAGACCTTGACTGGCACAATAGCAAGAGTCGCTCATCAGTAGAAATGGCAAACGATAAGTCACGTCCAAACATGAAGGGGAACGTGAAACACATGGAAAAATATAATACCATATATTTGGGTTATCCCATTTGGTGGGGTGTCGCACCACGCATCATCAATACCTTTATTGATGCAAACCCTGGTCTGAAGGGAAAAAACATAATACCTTTCGCAACATCAGGTAGCAGCACAATAGATAAGTCGGTAGAAGACCTAAGAGCCACCTACCCCTATCTAACTATAAATGACGGAATAAAAATAACACATTAACATAAAAAACAGAAAAAATTATGAGTAACTTTATTAAGGAATTCAAGGAATTCGCAGTAAAAGGAAATGCTATCGACATGGCTGTCGGTGTAATCATTGGCGGTGCATTTGGAGAAATCGTAAACAGTATCGTTAACGACATCATCATGCCTCCTATTGGATGGCTCATTGGTGGTGTAAACTTCTCAGACTTGAAGGTTGAACTGCCTAAGGTGGTTCTTGATAGTGGCATTGAATTGGCACCTGCTACCATCAACTACGGCAGTTTCGTACAGACTATCATCAACTTCATCATTATCGCTCTGTGTGTATTCATGATGATTAAGGGTATAGCTAATCTGAAGAAGTCTAAGAAGGCTGAAGAAGAGGCTGCTCCTGCTGCACCAGCAGAACCAAGTAATGAGGAGAAACTGCTGACAGAGATTCGTGACCTGCTAGCTAAAAAGTAAAGGTTAAAGAAAAACTGATGACAGCAAAAGAAATACGTGAATCTTTCAAAAAATTCTTTGAAAGTAAGGAACATCTTATAGTGCCTAGTGCACCAATGGTAGTGAAAGATGACCCAACATTGATGTTTACCAATGCTGGTATGAACCAGTTTAAGGACATCATCTTGGGCAACACTACCCCTAAGAGTCGCAGACAAGCCGACACTCAAAAATGTCTGAGAGTTAGCGGAAAACATAATGACTTGGAGGAGGTAGGACATGACACCTACCACCATACCATGTTTGAGATGCTTGGCAACTGGAGCTTTGGCGACTACTTCAAGAAAGAAGCTATCACATGGGCATGGGAATATATCGTTGATGTACTAAAGATAGATCCAGCAGACCTCTATGCCACAGTGTTTGAAGGTTCAAAAGAGGAAGGGCTGGCACGTGATGATGAGGCTGCCGCTATATGGGCACAGTTCCTGCCAGCAGACCATATCATCAACGGCAATAAGCACGACAACTTCTGGGAGATGGGCGACACAGGACCTTGTGGACCATGTTCAGAACTGCATGTGGATTCTCGTTCTGCAGAAGAAAAGGCAAAGGTTCCAGGTAAAGATCTCGTAAACAAAGACCATCCACAGGTGATAGAGATATGGAATCTGGTATTTATGCAGTTTAACAGAAAAGCCGATGGCTCACTTGAGGAGCTGCCAGCTAAGGTGATAGATACTGGTATGGGCTTTGAGCGTCTCGTACGCACTTTGCAAGGAAAAACTTCCAACTATGATACCGACATTTTCCAGCCACTCATCAAGACGATGGCAGATATGGCAGGATGTCAGTATGGTGAGTCAGAAGAGAAAGATGTTGCCCTCCGAGTAATCGTAGACCATCTGCGTGCTATTGCCTTCGCCATTGCTGACGGACAACTGCCAAGTAACGCAAAAGCAGGATATGTCATAAGAAGAATCTTGAGACGTGCCGTGAGATATGGATACACCTTCCTCGGACAAAAGGAGGCTTTCATATACAAATTGGTGCCAACCCTCGTTGAGGAAATGGGAGAAGCCTTCCCAGAACTGCCAGCACAACAAAAACTCATCATGAAGGTGATGCAGGAGGAAGAAAGTGCTTTCCTGCGTACTTTGGAGAATGGTATAAAGTTGTTGCAAGGTATCATAAACGAGACAAAGGCTACTGGGAAAACAGAGATTGCTGGCGACAAAGCTTTTACACTCTTCGACACTTACGGATTCCCTCTCGATCTCACAGAATTGATATGCCGTGAACAAGGCATGACTGTGGACGAGAAAGAATTCAATAACTGCATGGAGGAACAAAAGAAACGTGCCAGAAATGCTGCTGAGGTGCACTTGGGTGACTGGGTAGTGCTTCAGGATAAGGAATCTAATTTCGTAGGATATGACTACACAGAATACCCCTGCCACATTGTGAAGTATCGTGAGGTACAACAGAAGAGAGGTACTGCCTACGAGATGATTCTTGACAACACTCCATTCTACGGAGAGATGGGTGGTGAAATTGGCGATAGTGGTGTACTGGTTTCTGAAAACGAAGAGATAAAGGTACTTGATACTAAGAAGGAAAATGGTGTTGCAATACACATCGTTGACAAGATTCCTGAAAACTGCGAAGCAGAATTCATGGCTTGTGTAGATACCGACAAGCGTCAGGCTATAGAAAGCAATCACACTTGTACCCACTTGTTAGACCAGGCACTTAGAGAGGTACTCGGTGAGCATGTAGAGCAGAAGGGATCATTGGTAACTGACGAATATTTACGCTTTGACTTCTCACACTTTGAGAAGGTTACACCAGAGCAAATACGCGAGGTGGAACATATCGTCAATGAACGCATTCGTCAGAATCTTCCACTTGAAGAATTCCGAGACACACCAATTGAGGAAGCAAAGCAACTGGGTGCCATAGCACTCTTCGGAGAAAAATATGGAGACAAAGTTCGCGTCGTAAAATTCGGTTCTTCTGTAGAATTCTGTGGTGGCTGCCATGCTGCTTCAACAGGTCAGATAGGAATGGTACGTATCATCAACGAGAGCAGTATTGCTGCTGGAGTTCGTCGTATCGAAGCTATCACAGGTAAAGCAGTAGAAGAGTTGATGGATAGGGCTCAGGATTTCCAGAACTCTCTAAAGACTCTCTTCAACAATGCTCCAAATCTGTTTGAGACTATCTCCAAGGCCATAGCAGAAAACAAGGAACTGCAGGCACAAGTGGATGAATTTAAGTCACAGCAGGCTGGACAGTATAAGGAGAAACTTATAAATAATGCTCACGAGAAAGACGGCATAAAGATTATGAGTGGCGTGCTGCCTATAGAGGCTCAGAATGCAAAAGATATAGCATTCCAACTGAGACAACAGTTCCCAGAGAAACTGGTTGTTGCAATAGGATGCGCCTCACAGGGTAAGCCAAATCTTACTGTCGCCATTTCTGACGACTTGGTAAAAGAAGGTAAAAATGCCGGACAGATAGTTCGCGAAGCAGGAAAACTTATACAAGGTGGTGGTGGCGGACAACCGCATTTCGCTACTGCCGGAGGTAAGAATGCAGAAGGTCTTAAGAGCGCAGTTGACTTAATCGTTGAGTTAGCTCTGGCATAAGAGACTTCCGAATAGACAACGTAATAGAACATGTAGCCTGAAAATCCTGATTGAGGATGCGAGGCTGCATGTTTTTTATTATCTTCATAACATCATTAAGTTGCTCATAGGGAAATGTAAAGGTGAGTTGTTCCTCAACCTGTCGTTCTTCTATCCTACCCTCTGCCTTTGCATTTTCTATAGCATCATGAGCTGCCTCACGATAAGCTACTATGAGTCCGCCTGTACCAAGATTAACACCTCCGTAATAACGTATTACGAAGATTACCACATTAGTGAGATTAGCACTAAGTAAAGCACCATGAATGGGTTTGCCTGCAGTTGAAGAGGGTTCACCATCGTCATTAGCACGAAAAATACTACCATCGCTACCAAGTCGATAGGCATAGCATATATGGCGAGCGTCATAGTACTTCTTCTTGTAAAACTGCTGTAATTCCTTCACCTCTTCAGGAGTTTCCACATGATGGGCGAAAGCATAAAATTTGCTTCGCTTCTCCGTATAATAACCTTCGGAAACAGATGATATGGTAAGATATTTATCTTCCATCTAAACTTTCTTCAAGATGGATTTCATTGTTGAAACTGGGTGCGTCAAGTCGTCGCGTACAGTTATCAATTCGTTGAAGAACTCCGAGAATGCAGATTGCATCACATTTGGCCTACGACGACTTTTATCTGCATGCTCATTGATAATGATACGGATGCCTTTACTCCTCAGTTGCACATGGAGATCGGTACCTTCCATAATAGGGTCTCCATCAAAATGTATAACACCTGGTGTGCTTCGTGTTATATGAATATCTTTTGCCTTGAAAGAACGAATCTTTGACGATTTATCGAGGGTCTTGCTTATAAGGTCAAGCCCTACTTGTGGAGCATCAATGATATCAAAAGGTTCCATGATAACAACATCCAGCAAACCATCTGACATAGAAGCCTTAGGTGCTATATATGCATCGTTGCCATATTGTGAAGCATTGGCAACAGAAACGAGAAATGCATCATAAGGTTCCGTCTCATTACCATCAAGGGTTATAGAATATGTCTCAGGCTTATATTTCAACCCTTCGATCAGGACATTTTCTATATATGTCATCGGGCCACGCTTTCCTGCATCAGCAAATTTCTTGGAGATAAAAGCATCAAATCCCATACCACAGGTACAGAAGAATGGATGGTCATTAATTATTCCATAATCAAGTGCATGAACAACACCTTCTGCGATAATCTTCATAGCACCCTCCATATTGATAGGCAACATCAAATGGCGCGCAAGCCCATTGCCTGAACCGCAAGGGATTATACCCAATGCTGTTTGAGATTCTACCAAACCGCGAGCCACCTCGTTAACAGTTCCATCACCACCTACTGCAACAACGATATCTACACCTTCATCTGCTTTTTGTTTTGCTATTTTAAAAGCATGACCAGCATATTCTGTAAGAATAATTTCTATTTCGTTTGTCTCTCCATTAATATATTTGTCTACTACTTCAGGTAGCATATCCTTCTTGCCAACACCTGAAATAGGATTTACAATAAAGACTATTTTCTTATTTTCTAACATTGAAATATATTTGTCCTGACACTTTTTTGCTCTGCAAAATTAATAAAATGGTCTTTAAAAGACAGAAAAAACGGGAAGAAACATATATTATTTTGCACAAAAGTAAATTTTCCGTGAAAAAAATTATGTCGTGTCATATATTTTTTGTACCTTTGCACACATATATAGTTGTTAACGACAAAAATGGGACAATTACAAAAGAAATTTGAATCATATCGCTTACCACAGCGATTCATGGAGATGGGAGTTTATCCATATTTCCGTGAGATAACAAGTAAGCAAGGCACAGAGGTTTCTATGGGCGGACATAAGGTATTGATGTTCGGTTCTAACGCATATACAGGCCTCGTAGGTGACCAGCGCATATGTGATGCAGCAAAGCAAGCTATAGACCAATATGGCACAGGATGTGCCGGAAGCCGTTTCCTGAATGGAACACTTGATATTCACGTTAAGTTGGAAAAAGACTTAGCTGAATTTGTTCATAAAGATGAAGCACTTTGCTTCTCTACTGGATTTTCTGTAAATGCAGGTGTTATTGCTGCAGTTGGTGGTCGTGAAGACTACATTATTTGTGACGACAGAGATCATGCCAGCATCGTTGATGGACGTCGCCTAAGTTTTGCAAAACAGCTTAAGTATAAGCACAACGATATGGAGGACCTTGAGAACCTCCTGAAGAAACTTCCATACGAAGCAGTAAAACTGATTGTTGTGGATGGAGTATTCTCTATGGAAGGTGATTTGGCTAAATTGCCTGAAATTGTAGAACTGAAGAAGAAGTACAATTGCTCTATCATGGTTGACGAGGCCCATTCTCTTGGTGTCTTTGGTGATCACGGAAGAGGTGTTTGTGACCACTTTGGACTTACTGACGAAGTTGACCTTATCATGGGTACCTTCTCTAAGTCTCTTGCTTCTATTGGTGGCTTCATCGCTGGCGACAAGGATACTATAAACTATCTGAGACACAACTCTAGAACATACATCTTCTCTGCTTCTAATACTCCTGCTGCTACTGCAGCTGCCCAGAAGGCACTGGATATTCTTAAAGCAGAACCAGAAATCATTGAAAAGTTGTGGAATGTTACCAACTATGCCCTCAAGCGTTTCAAAGAAGAGGGATTTGAAATTGGGGACACAGAATCTCCTATTATACCTCTTTATATTCGAGATGCCGATAAGACATTCCTTATCACTTCGTTGGCATTCAACGCAGGAGTATTCATCAACCCAGTAGTACCTCCAGCATGCGCTCCACAGGACACACTTGTACGCTATGCTCTAATGGCTACACACACTAAGGAACAGGTTGATCGTTCTGTTGAAATACTTAAGAAGATTTTCATCGAACAGGGAATAATAAAATAAGAATACCTAATTTTAGGTATTGCGCAATAACGAAAAACATCGTACCTTTGCACCCGGGAACCAATGGTTGTCGGGTGTTTTCTTTATACAAGATTCACACCTCTCTATAGAAGAAAAAAGTTTTTGTTAATAAGATAAAGTTCATAATGTTTTTGTAAGGTAATGAAAAAGGGATTAGCTGTGAAGCTCATCCCTTTATTGTGACCTTTACTCTTGCAATACGACGTTGTTCTTTCTTGAGAATTTCAAATATCAGATTCCCAAATTCGAACTTCTCATGTATTCCTGGAAAATCCCCTTTCAACTCTAATAACAATCCTGCAAGCGTATCTGCTTCGTCGAATTTTTCGAAGTAGTCGTCATCAAGTGAAAGAATGCGACAAAGGTCCACTATCTTTGTCTTGCCCTCAAATACATATGTCTTATAGTCGAGCTTTACGTAGCCATTATCCTCCTCATCATACTCATCACTAATCTCTCCAACAATCTCTTCCAGAATATCTTCAAGAGTGATGATACCACTGGTACCGCCAAATTCATCAACAACGATAGCAATATGCACCTTGTTGGTTTGGAATTCTCTCAACAAGTCATCAATCTTCTTTGTCTCTGGAACAAAATGTGCTGGTCTGATAAGTGTCTGCCAACGGAAAGAATTCGCTTTGCCGATATGAGGCAGGAGATCCTTAATATAAAGTATTCCGCGGATATTATCAATACTGCCTTGATAAACAGGTATGCGACTATAGTTATTTTCTACTATATTATCTATTACATCCTTGAAGGAAGATTTTATATCTATATCAACGATATCCTGACGTGATGTCATAATCTCCTTCACCATCTCATCGCTGAAACGTATAATGCCCTCAAGCATCTCCTTCTCATCACGTATTTCCTCCTTATCTGTCATATCCAACGCCTGCTCCAGTTCATCTGCGGAGATGTCGTATTCCCTTCTCTGGACAAAGCGTTCGGCTATGATACCACTACCCAACAGCAAAGTGCCAATAGGCCAGAATAACTGACGGAAAAATAATATACCATTAACTACCCTTCTACAGAAAGCCAGTGGTGAAACGCGTGAATATACCTTCGGAATAATCTCTCCGAACAACAGCAATAAGAATGTCAGCAATACCGTAACAACCAAGAAGTGCAGCCAATAGGCAGCCCCGAAGTCAACTATTTGCGAGAAGAAATAGTTGAGCAACATGATGATTGTCACATTGATGAAATTATTGGTAATAAGTATTGTGGCAAGAGTACGCTCAGAGTCTTCCCTAAGCATAAGGATCTTCTTGTCCTTTACATTGTCAGAATCCAATTCCGACAAATCCTTTGGCGTTAAACTGAAGAAAGCTATTTCAGAACCGCTGGCAAATGCTGACATCAACAGCAGGAATAATGATGCTACAAGACAAATTATAGCACTAATGCCAGGCGCATAAAATTGTATTTGCGATAAAGGGTCGTCCATTTAGGATTGTTGTTGTGTTGGTTTCGGAGTTAACAATTCCAAATTATCCACTATCACCTCAGTAGTAGTGCGCTGTATACCTTTCTTATCGTCATACTGACGATACTGTATCTTGCCGTCAACATATATCTTATCGCCTGTATGAACATACTGTTCTACAATCTTTGCCAGGCGACGATAAAAAACGAGGTTATGCCAATCTGTTCTGTCTGGTACCTTTGTACCATTGGCAAGAGTGTAACCACGTTCTGTCGTAGCAAGACGCACATTAGCAACGGCCTGATCTTGGTCGAAATATCTTACCTCAGGCTCTGCTCCTACATTTCCTATAAGAATTACCTTGTTCATGATTGTGGTTTTTCTGCACCAAGATAGTGACAATGGAAATTCTTTCCTCGTGCAGCAGGGAATTGTGAACGCTTATCTACACATGTCTGCAGATAGTCGCATATGCGATTATAACAGTCTTGCATCGACTCTGCCTTACATTGTGCTGTAAATGTAGTATCACGATATTCACACTTTCCAAGATGATTTACGACAACACGCTTGAAATCAAGTGTGCCCTCATACCAACCTGGTAATATCTCTTGCAAGCGCTTCAGCTCTTGAGCCTTGGAGTCATTGCCTCCAACTGCTGGCTGACGAACCGCTTTCTTATCTTTAAAATCTTGCAACGTCTCTGCTTCAGTCTTAATGACAATAAAATACTGACGAGAGCGTACCTTGTAGCGTTTTGGATAGAAGTCTGCACTTTCTACATATTCACGCAAATCAGCCTCCAACTCCGGAGTAATTTCTATTTCATCAAGATTGGAAAGAAACACGAGAGCCTCTTCGACATCATGCACAAGGGTCTCGTCATCAAAATATCTTAGATATAAGTTCATTACTGAAAAAAAGTAGTAGAATAATAAAAACAACAGGAATGAGAGCGGAAAACGGGACTCGGACCCGCGACCCCAACCTTGGCAAGGTTGTGCTCTACCAACTGAGCTATTTCCGCATCAGGAAAAGTGAAGAGGAGGAGACTCGAACTCCCACGTCGCAATTGACACTACCCCCTCAAAGTAGCGCGTCTACCAATTCCGCCACCTCTCCGACTTTTACGTGTTATTTTATGTATGTGCCCAGAACAGGACTCGAACCTGCACGCCTCGCGGCACACGCACCTGAAACGTGCGCGTCTACCAATTCCGCCACCTGGGCATAAGACTTTCCAAGAAAATAACCTGTGTTCGTTTCCTGTTGTTTCAATAAGAAGAGCGGAAAACGGGACTCGGACCCGCGACCCCAACCTTGGCAAGGTTGTGCTCTACCAACTGAGCTATTTCCGCATTAAACGCTTGCAATTCTCCAATTGCGGGTGCAAAAGTAATATATTTTTTTTAATTACACAACTTTTTCAGCTTTATTTTTCAAAAAAAATTAAATATGCGTATTTTTGCTTGACAAATATCAATATGGCTATATCCTCAACCCGTTTGCAAACGCTGCGGCATCCATCTTTGCCTTTCCAACTGGCTGAACCTTCAAAAGTTCCAACGGACCATCACCACACATTATATATATATGTTTTTTCTCCTTTATCAAATTTCCCGCTTTCACACCACCTGCAACAGCCTGTTTATCGCGCTTGCTGGTTTTGTATATCTTCATCTCCATTGTCGTTCCGTCTGGCAACATCACCTCTCCCCAGGCGCCTGGAATAGGACACAGGCCTCTGATGAAATCATATACCTGCTTTGCCGTCCACGACCAGTCTATCTTACAGTTGCTCTTGGTTAGCTTGGGGGCATCATGCAGCTCCTCATTCTCCGTTTGAGGAATGCTTTCCACCTTGCCGTCGCCTGCTATGAGGGCATCAACCGTTTCTACTGCTATCTTTGCTCCAAGGGCCATAAGACCATCATATACATATTCTACATCAGCATCATCTGGTATATCAAAGGGTTTCTGCATAATGATGCGACCAGTATCTATGTCGTGATCCAGGAAGAATGTCGTCACTCCCGTTTGTGTCTCGCCATTTATGATGGCCCAATTAATAGGTGCAGCTCCTCTGTATTGTGGCAACAAAGCGGCATGCACATTAAATGTACCAAATCGTGGCATTGCCCACACCACTTCTGGTAACATCCTGAAGGCAACAACCACCTGAAGGTCAGCTTTGTAAGAACGCAACTCTTCCAAAAAAGCTTCGTCCTTCATCTTTTCCGGCTGCATTACTGGGATGCCGTGTTCCTGCGCATATACCTTTACAGCTGGGGCATGCAATACTGAGGCATGACGTCCGACCGGTTTGTCAGGCTGCGTCACAACAGCAACCACATTATATCCTCCTTCTACGAGAGCCTGCAACGTGCCGACAGCAAACTCCGGAGTACCCATAAAGACTATTCTCAAATCACTCTTTACCATAGTTGTTCTGCATCAAAAACGGGACCTTCTGTACATACGCATACATTACCCTTATCCTTCACTTTCTCTACACAACACAGGCAGGCCCCTACTCCACAAGCCATCCTGTTCTCAAGGCTCACCTCACATTTCACACCCTTCTCCTTCGCCTTTCGTGCTACTGCCTTCATCATCGGAGCAGGGCCGCATGTAGAGACGATGTCATAGCTTTCCTTTTCCCAGATAGTATGGTCGGTAACAAACCCCTTCTCTCCTTCGCTACCATCTTCTGTAGTAACAAATACTCGTCCTACAACCTTGAAATCCTCTATCATCAGCAGGTCTTTTGCTGAGCGGGCTCCCAACAGGAAAGTTGGCTCCACGCCTTCTTCCTTCAACTTGCGTCCAAGATACAGCAGTGGTGCCACTCCTACGCCTCCACCTACAAGGAGTCGCTGTCCCTTCTCCATAGAGAAACCATTTCCAAGTGGCAGAACAACATTTACTGTTTCTCCTTCCTTCAGCATGCCAAGACGCTTTGTTCCGTCTCCGATACATGCCACAAGCAGATACAGTTCGTTACGTTCCCTATCAACATTATTTATCGATATCGGACGCCTGAGGAATGTCGTTGGAGAACCATCCACTCTCACCTCTACGAATTGTCCCGGAAGCATCTCGGGAAGAGTATCTTTATGAGTCAACTTCAGCAGTACATACTTCTCATTGATATGCACCACCCGGCTCACTGTCATATCTAAGCAATATTTCTTCATCAGATTTCCTTTAATATTTCTAATACCAATTTCCACACTTTTTCTACCGATGGTATATGCAGCCTTTCGTCAGGCGAATGCACACCTCGCATTGTCGGACCCATTGAGAGCATATCAAGGTTTGGATATCTCTCAGCGAACAAGCCGCACTCCAAACCTGCATGAATACCTATTATCTTTGGCTCATTGCCATACAGGTTTTTGTAACACTTCTGCGCCACTTCCCTAATATGACTGTCTGGTCGCATCTTCCATGCTGGATAGCCATCATTATGTATTATTTCGTCAACACCAGCCAATTCGAATACGGCACGAACGGTATTCACCATATTCTTCAGGTTACTCATTACCGAACTCCTCTGCGATGCCACAACAACACATCGGCCTTCTTCCGTCTGTACCGAAGCAAGATTTGATGATGTCTCCGTAATCTCTCCCAACATGGTATCCTGCACCACAGAGAATACTCCCGTATGAACAGCCTGGAGGGCATGTATCAGGCGTCCGCCAATATTAAAAGGTATCACCTTCACAGGTTCTGCACTCTCCATGTGCCACTCTATTGTGGGTTCTGTAACGTGGAACTCCTCTTCCACTTCTGCACAATACACATTCCAGTCAGCCCTTACCGTTTCCTTCTCTGCGAACGGAACAGCGATAACGACTCTGCCGTCACGAGGTATAGCATTATGCAGTTTTCCGGCATTGAATTCTGCCACACAAACGGGCATCTTCTGCTGCTCCAGGTATATAAAGCGGCTCAGCAGTTTTATGGAGTTTGCACGCTTTTTGTTTATGTCGTCTCCACTATGGCCACCTGTCAGGCCCTTCACACTTATCTCCATGAAAAACCAATGCTTTGTCTTGTCGGCATCATCTCTCTCAAAGTTAAAGATGGCTGTTGTCGTCTTTCCTCCTGCACATGATACATAGAACAGTCCCTCATCTTCAGAATCGAGGTTCAGAAGATAATTGCTGCGCAACATATCCGACTTCAGATTGTTTGCTCCCGTCAGACCAGTTTCCTCATCTCGTGTGAAGAGACATTCTATCGGACCATGTTCTATCGTCTTCGAGTCCAGTATAGCCAGTTCCATAGCACATCCTATACCATCGTCAGCACCCAAGGTAGTACCATCTGCCGTAAGCCATTCACCATTAGCATCCGGTTTACCGTCAGCTTCAGCAACATAGGCTACAATAGGATCTGTCGTGAAGTCTATCTCCTTATCCACCAGCTTGTCACACACCATATCCATATGACTCTGTATCGTCAGGGTAGGCTTATTCTCCATACCGGGAGTGGCTGGTTTCCTTATCAACACATTACCTGCTTCATCGACAATAGTCTCCAGTCCTCGTTGCTTACCAAAGTCCTGCAAAAAGGAAATCATCTTCTCCTCATGTTTTGAGGGACGAGGTATTTTATTTATCTCTCCAAAAAACAGAAATACGTCCTTTGGGTTTAATAATTCATAATTCACAATTACAATTTCTTAATTAAACTAAAAAACGACAATCTTTAATCTCACTCTCTTCTCTACTCTTAAACTTTTTTCGTACATTTGCATGCAAAATTAATAAAAATGACGCAATTAACAAAATCTTTTAAAATAAAAATGACAAAAGCATCTACTTTTAGCGCTATTGCTGCAGCAGTCGTAGCCCTTTTCTCTCTCGCTTCATGCGATAACTCTCCAAAAGCAGACAATTCTACTGAAGAGAAGAAACAAGTTCCTTCAACCATCAAGATTGCATACGTTGAGGTTGACTCTATCATGACACAGTATGAGTTCTGCAAGGAGTATTCATTGATTCTCGAAAAGAAGAGTCAGAACATCCAGAGCACTCTTCAGCAGAAGGGTCAGGCATTACAGTCAGCTGCTGCTAATTTCCAGCAGAAGTTGCAACAGAATGCTTACACTCGTGAGCAGGCAGAACAGATTCAGGCCAGCCTTCAGAAGCAGAATGCCGACCTTGAGGCACTTCAGGCACGTCTGTCAGCCGAGTTCCAGAACGAGACAGCAAAATTTAATGAGGCGCTACATGATTCTCTGCAGAACTTCATTAATAAATATAATAAGGATAAGAAATATACTATGATTCTCTCTAAGAGTGGTGACAATATCCTTTATGCCAACAAGGGTATCGACATTACTGACGAAATCGTTAAGGGCCTGAATAAAGCATACAAGAAGGGCTCTACCAAGAAAGAAGAGAAGAAATAATAGTGAAGGAAATCCGTTGGGGAGTAATCGGTTGCGGTGAAGTAACCGAGAAGAAGAGCGGACCAGCCTTTAATGAGGTAGAAGGTTCAAGGCTTGTGGCAGTAATGAGTCGCAATGCCGACAAAGCATGCTCCTATGCTGAACGTCACGGTATCGCTACTTGGTACACCGACCCGCAGGCCCTTGTTGACGACCCCAACGTTAATGCCGTTTATATTGCCACCCCACCCTCTTCGCATGCCACCTATGCCATAATGGCTATGCGAGCAGGAAAACCCGCTTATGTAGAGAAGCCCCTGGCAGCCTCTTATGATGACTGTGCTCGCATCAATCGCGTGTCAGCAGAAACTCATGTGCCCTGCTTCGTAGCCTACTATCGTCGCTATCTTCCATATTTCCAAAAAGTACGACAGCTGCTCGACGAAGGGCGCATCGGCAAGGTGCTCAATGTGCAGATACGTTTTGCATGCCCTCCTCGTCAGGTGGATTATAATGCCCCCGACCAACGTCCCTGGCGCATACAGCCCGATATCGCAGGAGGCGGATATTTCTACGACCTCGCCCCACATCAGTTTGACATCCTCCAGCAATTCTTTGGCGTCATCGTATATGCCCGAGGATATTCCTGCAACAGAGGAGGACTCTATCAGGCAGAAGATACCGTAAGTGCCTGCTACCAATTCGAAAGCGGCTTGCCAGGAAGTGGTTCCTGGTGCTTTTCAGGCCACGAGTCAGGACGCGAAGACCGCATCGAGCTCATCGGCTCCGAAGGCATCCTGTCATTCTCCGTTTTCGACTATACCCCGATAACACTCAACACATCAGACGGTGTAGAGGAAATCGTTATCGAAAATCCAAAATACGTGCAACAGCCTCTCATACAGGATGTTGTAGCAACCCTGCAAGGAAGGAGCGACTGCCAATGCACATCGCTTAGCGCCACACCGACCAACTGGGTCTTAGACAAAATACTGAAGAAGTTTTGAGTAAACTGTTTTCTGCTTTCCTCTTCTCTCTATTCGCAATATGTGCTTCTGCCCATATTGATTCCCTTGCAGTCGATACCCAACAAGACACAACTGTTAACTCTCAATCACCTGTCAATTGTCAATTATCAACTGTCAATTCAGAGGCAGAGCCTCGCAAAAAGGATAATTTCTTCAAACGCACCTATCGTTTTCTCGACAGGATATTCTCCCCTCCTCGCGATACTACATATATCGAGATACAGGACTTTTACAACTGGTGTGCTGAGGTACAACTGACCAATCGCTTCGAGATGTACGAAATCGATAATGGTTCTGATTTCTTCCTTCGTGTAGCTCCAAAGGTGCGTACTCGCATCGGACCCTTCTTCGGATGGCGTTTCGCCTTCTTCGGATATAATATCGACATCAAGTCCCTCTTCAATCATGATGACATCGACATTTCAGGTTCTATCTACTCCTCAGCCTTTGGTTTAGACCTCTTTTATCGTCGTGTAGGCGGAAACTACAACATCAAACGACTCATCATGAATGACGTCAACTATTCCGCTGACCTCCACAACCTCCCCTTCGATGGCATCAATGTCGGAATGACACGCATTAACTTCTATTATGTCACAAACTACAAGAAGTACAGCCATCAAGCAGCCTTTTCGCAGACCAATCGTCAGCTGAAGTCAGCCGGTTCCCTGCTTCTTGGAGCAGCCTATGCCCACAATCGTATAACAGTAGATTGGGACAGACTGACAGGCATCATCAACACTACCTATGGCACCAATCTGCCCACCAATGCCGTAACAGGAACTCAGAAGAACGACGAGATAACCTTTACGGCAGGATATGGCTACAACTGGGTATTCTCTCGCAACTGGCTGGCAGCAGGCGAACTCACAGGCGGCATCGGAGCACTCTTTCATAAGGCCGATTCCCAGAAACCGGAATCATCCTCCGACATCTTTAAGAACATCAACAACTGGGCTAATAGTTACCTCGCCCTCAATGCCAATGCCCGCGTTGCCATACTTTGGAACAACGGCCCCTGGTTTTGTGGAGCCCAAGGCGTTATGTTCTATTACCAGTCAGGCAATGGCAAAGTCGTCAACCGCAACATCTTAGGAACCACATACGTCTTTGTAGGATATAATTTCTGAACTTCGTACGATAACGAAAAAGAAAAAGAAGACATCGCTTTTCAGCGATGTCTTCTTTTGGGGGTGCCCGGTCGGGCTCGAACCGACGACATTCAGAACCACAATCTGACGCTCTAACCAACTGAACTACGGGCACCATGTTGGTTTTGCGGGTGCAAAGGTAATCAAAATCTTTGAGACTACCAAATATTTGAGGTTTTTTTTTACATTAAATACAAGAAATTTTAGTATTCAAAAAATAAGTTTTTTTCGTTTTACCCCTCCACCTCTCCCTCTATATGGCTGCAAGGCACATAAACACTGGGTTCAAACAGAAGGAGAAGTGGGGATGCTTTTCAATAAATGGCGTTTAATTTTCAATAACCAGCCCTTATTGTTCAATACTCGTGCCTTATTGAACATTGATCATTGAACATTGAAAGACACAAGCAAATAATCCGAGGGAATAGTTTGCGAGCTCCATAGCAAAATGATTCTACTTCAAATGTTTCTGGAAGAACTGCAGGGTGCGTTCTTGGGCTTCTATGGGGCAGCTATGGGGGATATCCCATAGTTCTGTTTCGAGATTGTCGTCTGCACCTTGACTCTTCCAGGTGTCGTGCATGATGCGGAAGGCTTTCTCAACTCCTGCGACGGGGAACAGCTTATCCTGCTTTCCGTTGATGAAGAGCATAGCCTTAGGACACGCTATGGAAGCGATATGGGGATAGTCGAGCCAACGACGCAAACCTGGCAGACAGTTGGCAAAGCCGCCATTCTCGGTGCGTTGGTATTTGAAGCTGAGTTGTTCGTCTGTTGTCACCATCCAACAGATGGCGCTGGCTGCCTTGATACGGTCAGAGAGGGCTGCCAACATCCATGCACGATAGGCTCCCATTGACCAACCTGTACACCCAACCCTGTCGGCATCTACCTCTGGCATCTGAGCCAAAAATTCTGTACCACGAATGTCATCATAGGTCATATAGGCTGACAGGTCGATGCCATACATCATCATATTACCTGCAATGATATCGTATTTCTCACGTCTGGGGCCTTCTTTCTGTCCGCGCTCGCCCCACATTGGAGCATCAGCAGAAAAGACTACATAGCCGTGCTGCGCCAGATAATCGCCCCAAAACTGACCTCCATAGCCTGACACCCATTCCTCGGCATCCTTGATAACGGCAGGGGCTTCACAACGGAGGGGGCGAATGACCTTCTCCTTGCCAATAAACAGATGGGCACCATGATCATGAAGTATATTGATGGCAGGGAACGGGCCTTTACCATCGGGTATCAGCACGTATGCGGGAACGGTATAATAGCGGCTGAGACGAATCTCTATCTTCTTTGCCGTATATCCATCACGATGTTCCTCGAAGAGTACCGTCGCTTCCATATTGGGAGCCTCAGGTGGCGGCATCAGCATGCAGTCGAAGACCTTCTGACGGGCTGTCTCCTTCCACTTCAGGAAATCCTTAATAGGACTATTTCCCCACGCTAACGGATAGGTGAGGTCTTGGAGCAACGAATCTGCATAGACAGGCAGATTTCGCTCGAATTGATATTTATTTCGCTGCTGCGCAAAGGTTCCTGTGAAGAAGCAACATAGCAGAGCTATAAGTATGGAGGAAGTCAATTAAGAATTAAGAATTATGCATTATGAATTATTAAAACTGCTCTTCGTGGTCGTAGCGTGGCATGTAGCGTATCAGCTTATGGATGGCGGCTTGGGCCATTGCGTCATAGGCGCGTTCGCTGGGGTGCAGGTGGTCACCGCTGTCAAAGCCGTCTGCGAAGGCCTTGGGATTGGTAACACTGCGTACTGCGGCATCGAAGTCTACGCAGCCATCAAAGATTGGTGAGGTGCGAAGCCACTCATTAAAGGCTTGCCTCATCTGCTCGCGATTTTCGTTGTATGTACGCCAGCCGAAGATTGGCAGCAAGGTGCCACTCCATACCTTCAGACCCATTGACTTGGCTGGTTTGACATAGATATTCTCTACCCCATTCTCCATCTCTTCCACTGTCGGAAGGTCGCTCCAAGGACGGAAGGGATTGACATCGGTGCCGACAGGATGGATGATATCATTGATGCCATGCTGGATGATGACATCGGTAGCTCCTGCCACATTCATCTCGATAGGAAAACGTGTGGCACCCTTCAGACCATAGGCCTGATAGGTGATGCAGTCATATTGTCTCAGTATGCGTGTTCCGCTGACAGCACGACGTATGATAGAGGCATTGGTGCCAAAGGCTTGCTGTGCCATATAATCGGGCCACGACTGCGCCGTAATGGAATCGCCATAGCATACTATCGCGTGATTGTCGGCAGACGTAAGGATGTCGATGGTATTGAGGAAATAAAACCAGTTGGTATGACGTGTGAGGTCGAGGGGCAGTTCGTCTGCTTCAGCATAGTCACCATAGGCATAAGAGCCTTTTGACAACGGCCCTGTGATGAGTGTACCGCTATTCATCTGGGTGAATCCTGCAAGATAGAAACTGACATCCACGATATCACCACGACTTACAGCGATAGTGATGGCATCGCTCTCAACCTCCTTGCCTGGAAGAAGGGTGACAGAGGTATCTCCACCAAAGGTGATAGGGGTATGATTAATAAAAACCTTTGTCAGGGTAACAGGTTCCGTTCCTGTGAGATTTGAGAAACGGAAGCGTAGCATACTGCCGCTGAAACACATCCTGATAGGATAACGCAGGGTGAGGTCTTTGGCATAGATGGCTTCACGACGGTCGGTTATAGAGGTGGCATTGCCCCAGCAGGCAACCCATTTGGTGGGGGCTACAGATTGCGGATTTTCCATTCTTTGGGATATAGGTTATTGGCACGGGTGCCGATATTTTTTACAAAACCAAGGGGGAGGTCCTGATATGTTACGATAACATAGCCGCGTGGTGTCTCCTCCGGCAGAATAAGGGACTCACGATGGAGATATTTCAGAGCATCTTCACGACTTAGCTCCACTCGTGGATACGCATCTTTTGGAGTTGCGATGGACAAGGCGGAAGCATGGGGAACAGGTATTGGCTGTTGGCTGTTGGCCTTTTGAACTTCTTGAACCTTTGAACCATCAGACAGGATGCGGAGTGCCTGCATATTCTGGCGTTGGATGGCGACATCTGTGGACATCTTGCGGAGGACAGCCATAAACAGCCCTTCTCCCCTATCGACACCTGGGATGAAACGCTTTGCAGGAAGTATCTCTTCTGCCTCAAAATTATCCTTTATCCACTCTATATTCTCTTCGTCTTCATGACGATTGAATGTACAGGTAGAATAAATCAGTATGCCACCAGGACGCAGGCAGTCCCATATATCGCTGATAATAGAGCGTTGCAGCTGCTGACACTTCATAACATTCTGCACGCTCCATTCCTTAATAGTTGCTGGGTCCTTACGGAACATTCCTTCTCCGGAACATGGTACATCGGTAAGGATAAGGTCGAAGAGAAGGCCCGACTTCTTATAGTCGCTCGCGTAATTATTGGTAACAACGACATTAGGATGTCCTTGCTTCTGCATATTCTCCACCAGGATATTAACACGCTTACGATCGGGTTCGTTGGAGAACAGCTTTACTTCCTCTGGAAGGGCTGCACGCAACAATGTTGACTTACCACCTGGAGCAGCACAAAGGTCAAGAACAGTTGATAGTTGATAGTTGAAAGTTGACAGTTCCTCGCGAATGACTTTGTCAAGATACATTGACGATGCTTCCTGCACATAATATGCTCCTGCATGTAGCAGAGGGTCGAGGGTGAAGTTTGGACGCTCTCTGAGGTAATAGCCATCCTTACAATGAGGAACAGGGTCTGCAAGAGGTATGAGGTAAGAGGTAAGAGATGAGAGAGGCTTGAAGGGATTGAGCCTCACAGAAACAGGAGTAGGCTCATCGAAGGAATGAAGGTATTGCTGCCATACGGCCTCACCAAACAATTCACGGGTATAGGATATGAATTCTGCGGGAAGCAATGGGGGTAACGTTTAAAGTTTAGAGTTTAAAGTTTAAAGATAGTTTAAGAGTTCAAGAGTTCAAGAGTTCAAGAGTTTAAGAGTTTTAAGGGTTATAGGTTATTGACCTTAGAACTTAGACCTCGGCAATGCCGAGCAGACCTTAGAACTTATTGGAAGTCAAAATAGAACTCGTCTTCTGAGGCTGGTTCTTCTTCCACTTGTGGTTTGCGTGGTTTCGGAATATTCTTCAGATTGCCGTTTTCGTCGAACATATTATATGTTGTGCGGAGAACTTTGAATTCCGTGCGTCTGTTAAGGGCATTGGCGGTTTCCTGCTCGTCGGGCTTGAGTTTGCTGATAAATTCCTCTGTCAGCACATCACCTTCATTCAACCAAGGATAGTGGTCAGCAACCTTCTTTCGGATGCGTTTCGGATTCTCTTCGCCATAGCCGACTGGTGTCAGACGGTCTGCTGCTATGCCTTTGGATATGAGATAATCAACAACCGACTCGGCACGTTGCTGGGAGAGTTTCTGGTTAAACTCATTAGAGCCTCTGAAGTCAGTATGGGCAGACAACTCAATAGTGATATTTGGGTTGTCGTTAAGCATCGTCACAAGAGAGTCAAGAGCATGTGCGCTGGATGGCAACAGGCGGGCCTTACCAAACTCATAGAAGATATTATCGATGAGCACAGGAACAGAGATATTTGCCAATGGGAAGAGCAGAGAATATGTCTCTGAATCCTTTACATCAGCAGGAACTGTTACCTCCTCCTTATGATTCAGGAAACCACCACAGGTGCCAAGGATGATATAGTCAGTACCAGGCTTTGCAACATATTCGAAAGAGCCGTCACTCTTTACGAGCGAATGCTGATTGGTGCCATCGCTACCCACGATATATGCTTCGGCATCGGGCAGTCCGTAGCCGTCCATCTCGTATATCACACCCTTGATAAGTTGTACCGCTTCCGGATTCTCAAACCACCATATATGGTCATTACCTCTGCCGTCATTGCGTGAGGTAGAGAAATAACCGCGATTATAGGCCCCTTCGAAGGTCAAACCGAAATCATCCGCCTGACTGTTGAGAGGATATCCCGGATGGATAAGAGTGCTATCCTTATATATAAAGATATCCAAGCCTCCCATTCCCGGGTGTCCGTCAGAAGAGAAATAAAGGTCGCCATTAGGTCGGAAGGTTGGGAACATCTCATTACCCGGAGTATTGATTGGTTCGCCAACATTCTCTACTCCCATAGCCATACCATTCATGATGCGTGTGCGCCAGATGTCCAAGCCACCTAATCCGCCTGGCATATCGGAGACGAAATAGAGCCATTCACTATCAGGTGAAATAGCAGGATGAGCGAATGCTGACAATGTGTCACGAGTCAAATGGAACTCTTTTGCCTTTCCCCACGAAGCATCAGCACGATTGGATATCATTACCTTCGCATAGCGGGGAGCAGCATCTTCAAAGGTACATTGGGTGAGATACATCTCCTTGCCATCAGCCGAGATGCAACAGGCACCTTCGTCATAGGCAGTATTCAATCCGGAAGCGACTGGTTCGGGTTTACTCCACTTGCCCTTATCATCTTTCTCGGAAACAAAAATATCCGCAGCCTTCATGCCTGTGACGCCGCTCAGTTCATCACCTTCGGCATCGTTACGGGTAGAAGAGAAATAGAGTTTATCATTATCTTCACCACCC
>Ga0326513_10000206_pt1 | contig 47212 bp, 55 predicted proteins | sample 2_2465_0518_D_FD_203654 | JGI IMG/M metagenome (GOLD analysis project Ga0326513, IMG submission 203654) | Bovine rumen microbial communities from UC Davis, California, United States - 2_2465_0518 | ecosystem: Host-associated > Mammals > Digestive system > Stomach > Rumen | place: USA... | reverse complement strand
GCAAGCGCGTCTACCTCAGCTAACAGAGCATCTACCTGACGAGAGACATCAGGATTACCTTCGACTTTGTAGAGGACAGACTCTAGCTGCGCGTAAGCTTTATTGAAACTCTCGATAATATCTTCTCTGTCGAGATCGTCAAGCGTGTGGAGTTTGAGGCGACTCATACGAGATCGTCCAGTTCCGGGGCGTGATAGTTCGACCCCTTCAGTACTTTGCCATCTTTGCGGTAGATTGGCTTGCCATCAGCGCCGAGCTTGGACATGTTGCTCTCGTGGATACGGCGCATGATCTCTTCGATATCGAGGCCGAAAGCGAGAGCGGTGCCGATGGTTACAACGAGGATGTCACCGAGGGCGTCAGCGACTTCTTTCTTGGCGTTATGCCACCGAACAACATTATCGCTAGTGCTTTTGTTGAGAAATCTAAACAAGGATTCGTGACGGGCGCGAGCTTTTTCATACAGCCAAGACAACGTTTCAAAAGCCAACGAGAGTTCAGATACTTCCTCACGGATAAGGGTTTCGCGCAGATCAAGAAGTGCCTGTCCTTTATCTACCGGGAGAAATTCAAGACGAGAACGATCACCTGTAATGTTCTCAGGGTCAAAGGTGCGCTGGAACTCAGCCACCTGTTTAACGAACTCATTCAATTCCAAGCACCTCCGTGACGATAAAGACTGCTTTATCGTAAAGCTGTCCGAGTGTCCCGATGTTAGTAATATGAACATCGGCCGCACCTTCGTCGATCAGTCCTTCGGTGCTGGGGTCCTGATTGGGGCTGTCAACGGGGCCGTCGAGATAGACGACACAAAGATTAGAGCCGTATTCTTCTCTCAGTCGGTGAAGTTCATCAGGGAAGCGGAGATCATCGATAATCACCAGATCATTGCCATATTCGTTTATATCGTGGATGATTTTGTCAACAAAGAACAGAGGATTGAACTCACGCTTGATTCCTTCACCAAGAAAGATGAACAGATCACGTGGCGTTTTACCGCCAAGCTCTGCTCGCGGTTCATCCTTATGGGTATATACAGCATCCCAAGGAAGAAGTTCGGTTGCAGCTTCTTTAATGTTCTCAGTGAATGAATAAATCGCTGCTTGTTTATCTGTACACTGCATCACATAATCGTGAATAAAGCGAGCAAGCGTGCTCTTTCCTGCACCGTGTCCATTCGCATAAATTGCAATCACTTTAGTGAGTTTGTTGGTGGAGTCCATAAAATAACCTCTTTCTTTTTGAAGTCATAGTCACCGCGACGGCAGATACGCGCCAATCGCGCCATTACCAAAGCGTACTCTTCGCCTAGGCCCTGCTTCTCATACGCCTGTACGACGAGGGGCCACATGGTCTCGTAAGTCTGGGCGTCATTGAGGATTTTTTCAGCGGTTTTGGGGCCGCACTTGGGACAGCCGGGGTAGCCGTCTGCTGCATCGCCCATAAGGGTTTGGAGCATGTGCCACTGGTCGGCTTGGGGTTCTGTGATCTCGACAAGTTCCTCTGTATTAAGGTTGTAGTATTCGCATGGGACGCCGCGAAAATCCTTGTCAACGGAGACGATACACTTGCGGCCCTTGACGATATAAGGACTGGTAGCAAGGATGCCAAGCACATCGTCAGCTTCAATATCCGGCCTCTTGAATGTTTCATACTCATCTTCAATCCACTCCTTGAGAGCAGCAAGGCACATGGGGCGACGCTTATCAGCACGGTTGGCCTTATACTGCGGCCAGATGCGGTAACGGAAGTTCTTCTCAGGACTAAGGGCGATGATTACCCGATCGTGTTGAAGGACGTCTTCGACTTGCTGCATCTGCTCATAAAAAATCCGCTGGGCGTCGCGGAGGTCGCTGTGCAGCGTCCAGAGGTTATCGTCCCAGCGGATTTCGTGTTCGGCTGATGCGGCGGCTCGGTAGGCAAGGATGTCGCCGTCAATCAGCAGGGTTGTTTTCATCGGTCAGGCAGTCTATCAGCTCATCAGGCAGGCAGTTCCACATCTGTCGGACTAGTTCCCTGATCTCCCACTGAGCGTGGGGGTTGTTCATGCGCTTGTCACGAAGCTCAAGGAGGGTTCGAAGGTTGAGTGTGAGGAACATACGGGTCGTCGTCGCTTCTGGAAGAATCATGCGGGCATCTTCGGGCAACATGTGGAGTTGTTCAACGAGCATTTTGTAATCGTCAAACAAGTTTTTGATGATATGTTCTGCTTTCATCCGCTGTTCCAACGTAAGACCGGGAGGAATTTCAATATGTACTTTCCCGTTATCAAGGAACTTCACGTAGCGCTGTGACATTTCAGTTCGTGAGATGTGCCGATGTCGGGCAAGCTGCAAGGAACACGCACGGCTGCACGTAACAAGAAAGGTCATCTGCGCATGTTCAAAGACGCTCAGATGACCTTTTTTATAGAGGGATTTTACGAGTTTGACGTTCTTTTCGTACTGCTCTGGTGAATACCCAATCAACGGACCAACGTATTTATCAAGCGGTGTGGTGCAGACGCGAGCATAGACAGCGATGTCGTTGACTGACAAATTCATATCATTAACGAGACCAACAGAGGGCATGGATAGCCCCTCCTTTCTTTAGGACTTAGGATTCAGGGGGCCACGGTGAAACGACGAAGACGCGCTGAGAGTTGACGCCGGTATTAACAATACCAGGTGCGCCGATGATCTCCACGTCGTTGGCAGCAGAAGCAGCAGCGCTTTCGGTCGCGGTCTTCACAGCGTCGAGCTTGGTGTTCTGCTGATTGAGCTTGGTGATGATCGTGTCCTGCTTTGCTACAACATCGTCAAGGGTTGCAGGGTCAGCCATATTTGTTACCTCCTTTCTAGTAACTTACATAACCAGTATTGACAGTAGGGGCAGGGGGAGGGCTTGCCGGAGTTGACGGAGCTGGAGGCGTAGTATTGTCTGCAATCGTCTCCAGCTCTGTGTTCATGTTGTTTAGAACTGTTGAATAATCAGGAATTTCCTTATTTGTAATTGCAGACGCAATCGCCGCCTGCTCTTGCAAATAGGTAATCTGCGTATTCAACACCTCGATTTCGGCCAACGCTTCATTCAGTGTCGTCGGTGTCGTTGGTGTCGGCATTTTTGCTACGAACGACTCTAATATGGATGCTCTCGATCTCGTCTACGTTATCGACGAGATATTTCCCAAGTTCATAGAGGTCTTTCAGGGTAGGTTCAGGTTCATCCTCAGCTTCGCCTCTGCACTTACAGCACTCACAGTTGTAATCGCACCCACACTCGCCCTCAGGCTTTTTGTCTGCCAAGAGGGCTTCGAGTCTACCGATTTCCGTCTTGAGTTCGGAAATCTCAAACTGCTGTTTCATGTTATCGTTCAAGAGCTGGTTATAATCCTGTGCCGCTTCATCTGCCGCTTTAAGAGCAGTATCAAGCGCATGTTTAATGTTACTAATGTCAACCATCATATTTGCTTCCACCTTTCTAATGTGTCAATGTGTTTCTGCCCAGTTTCTTCCGACTTTGTACTCTCCGTCGAGCGGGATGCGGAAGTGGAAATATTCCCCTGCTCGTCGAAAAGCATCAACTGCGATCCTTCCAACGTCTTCCTCATATCCTTTCTTCACCAACAATTGGTACTCATCATGAACATGAGCTACCTGTTGAACATATTGATTCAGACCTTCTGCTCGAAGATCATCCCAAAGAATACATGTGGCCTTCTTGATCGCAATCGCACCTGCTGACTGCAAAAGAGTGTTCAACGCGCTGTGCTGACTACGCACAGGTAAGCGACGCTTATCAATACCTAACAGGTATCCGCGCTCTTTTGCAGTTTGTTTCACCTTGTCAATTAGTATTCTCATAGCGGGCAATGCACGAAGGAACGTCTTTCTCAACTCTGCTCCCTTGGTCTCGTCACCGCCCACTATTTCTCCTAGCTTTCCGTCACCTGCGCCATACATGAAAGCGTAGATGAACCTCTTCGCTACCTTGTTTCTGGCCCACATGTGATGCTCATTATTAGGGTCTTTGGTCTCGTCTTTGCCGACAAGTCCTAACGCTTGGGCGTTGTGCCAGTGGATGTCTCCTTCGAGTATCTTTTGGGCATATGCGCCGCCGTCGTACCGAGCCATGTAATGAGCCAGACACCGAAGTTCCAGTCCAGAAGCATCAGCTCCAAGAACACTCCAACCATCAGGGGCATAAAAAAGAGAACGAAACTCCGCACCCCACGGAACTCCAACGGCAGGAACCTGAGCCATATTAGGATGAGTGTGCGTACAGCGACCAGTAACAGCACCGTTCGTAATAACATGTCCATGAATCCTTCCGTCCGGCTGAACCAGTTTCAGCCATGCATTGTTTCCTTCTGCAAGCTGTCCGATCCGTTTCTGAAGCAGGAAGAACCTGCTCAAGTCTTTTGCTTCTGGATAATCAAGTTGATTCAGCACGTCTTCATCAACCTTTGGAACTCCCTTATCAGTGAACTCCGTAGGTTCCCAGTTGTATTTCTCCTTTAATCGCTCTGCAATATCTTGTCGTGAACCTGGGTTGAACGGAGTGAGCTTGGGCCTCCAAACTGGCACTCCCGCTGTATAGCCTCGTGAACGATTGTCTCGTTTAGGCACGAAATAGCTGCCTCGATCTTTAGGAGGAAATACCTTTTGGAGCGAGAGTTCGAGAGCAGAGCGTTCACTAGCAAGCTGTCCATAATAAGTTGCTGCCTTTTCTGTATCAAACGGAAAACCGTTCTGTTCCTGTTGGAAGATGACCTTCTGAAATTCATGTTCGAGATTGATCGCCTCTTCACTGTAGTGTTGCTTGCAGATCAGGTCATAGAGTGCTTTGGTTACAACAACATCCTGACGGTTGTAGCTGCACATCTCTTCAGACCATTCCTGCCAGTCGGTTGTTTCAGAGAAATCGCCTTTAAGAACGCCTAAACGATACCCCCAAGCCCGTAGGCTGTGGGAACCAACGAGCTTGGTGGGGAAGTGGAAATAAGGGTCGGAAGGGGTCTTGGCGTGTCTTATTTTGTCGAAGTCGATTTCGGCGAGGTTGGGCCAGACGAGGCGGGAAAGTGTGAGCGTATCAAGGACTTTACCTTTCGGTACAAAATTTCTATACACCTTATGCAGAGCAGGCAAATCAAAAGTAAGGATATTATGACCGCAAATACAGTCAGCCTCAACCAAACTCCTAAGTCCTTCACTAATTCTAGGATAGTTTCCTCGCTCAGAGTATGTGTTAAGTTTTCCCGTATCGACATCCAATACCGATATGCAGTGTACTTTTGTTGTTTCGTTGAGAAGTCCGTCTGTTTCGATGTCGAAGATGAGCACATTTAGTCACCACTTGTTTGAGGCATCTCATTGAGTGCTTTCGAAAGCGATTCTAAAATGTTGTTTACTTCAACAAGTTTACAAGTTACAACATCACTAAAACTCGTCTGCGAATTGATGTCAGAGTCTACTAAAGCGCTAACAAGAAAGTTTGCCCGTTTAATCTGTTCCTGTAAAAACAGCAATGCAATAAAAGACGCATCCTTCATCAGTCATCATCTCCAGTGAACAATCCGAGGAACCAACCGCCGACGAACGTGAGAACCATACCAAATAAGCTCATCAGAAGTCCCTCGTCTTAATCTTGCACATGACTCGCCCCTGATTTGTACGAAGCTCATCAATAGGACGAGCAACAAGACCTTCGATAGCGATGTCATAACGCGCCAGTGCAGAAAGAGGCTTGTCTTTAACAAGCTGTACAAGTCGGTCGAGAGTATCGAAGATAAGTACGGGGACGCGATCAATCCCAAGGTCATCTACTGTATCGCACATGTCCGACCAAGAAAGATACAGACCACTTTCGGGGAAGCACACGTCAAAGGCGATGAAATGATTCCCTTCAGGGTCATACTTATTGCCGCAGCCCTGAATGCCTTTGCCGTATCCCTCACCGAAGACCACAGCGGGAGTGACACCAAACTTCTTCTCGAACAGCTCTTCAACTTCGGGAGTGCAGAAACGATTTGTGAGATACTCCATAAGGAAAGGAGGAACTGAACTCTCTTCGCGTTTGCCCTTGATGGTCACACGGTCGCCGTTCCAACAGAGACGAATGTTTGTACCATCCACTTTCTCAGCACCTACCCACAACATGTCTTTCAGATGACTGAAGACCTTTTGGGAATACTGTCCCTCAATGAGCTTGCCAGTGATGGGATCACGATCAAAGATGTTCAGGATTTTACTGTACTTAGGGAAGTTCATTTTTAACACTCCTAGTAAGATAATCAAGGTATTGAACAGTTTTGAATACAGGAAAGGCTTGCAACGGAACAACGCTGTTCCCTAAAGCCTTCAACCGTTTAGCACGATCTTTACCGCCGATAACTGTTCTGGGATACTCATAATCAAACTGCTGCTGTCCTGGACAAGCTGGCCATCCCATCCACTGGGACGGCTCGTCACAGTCAAGATTTGTCCACCCTGACGGATAACACATCAGCTGCTCGACCCAGTCAGGATTGAGCTGACCACGGCGGCCCTCGACCTCCGTCACAATGTCTCCGAGATTCGCGCTGTGCATCGACCCCGGTTTATACTGTGTTGATCCCGTGCGCTCATTGGACGAGGCAGTCACTGTCGACCATCTTCTCTCCTCATGCGCGACCTGATAATTTAAGGCATTGGGCATGCCTCGTTCAAGACGTTCTTGATACTTTGCTTCACTGATAGCGCCCCTTGACATGTTGGCATCGGGAGTACGCCACATGTATTCTTCATGTGCAACTTGGTGTTCGAGTTTAATGGGCAGCTTCTTTGTCAGTCTCTCCTGGTATTTAGTCTCTGTTACAGAACCTTTCCAGTCACTGTAGGCTGGTGTTCGCCATAAAACAGCACTGCCTCCGGCAGGCCATTGGTCGTTGGATTTCTCCCATTCTTTTCGTAGTAGTTCAGACTCGCAGGACCTTTGAAGTCCCTCTGGCGTGATGTCGGCCAGAGAAGACCAGATGTCTTTTCGGACTGCGATGACAAAGAGTCTCTCCCTTTGGTGAGGCGCGCCAACCGCAGATGCCGGTATGACGTACGGCCAGACTTTGTAGTCTGCGTCTTCCAAACCAGACGTGACCGTATCCAGGGCGCTGTTAACCGCTCCACGAACATTCTCAGCAACGACGAAACGAGGTCGAGCTTCGGTGATGATTCGGAGCATTTCAAACCACAATCCGCTTCGCGTCGCGTTTCCTTTTTCATCGACAAGTCCTGCTTTTTTCCCTGCCTGACTAAGGTCTTGACAGGGGAATCCTCCGAAAATAACATCAACTGCTGCATAATCGTGTCCATCCACCTTTCGCACATCGGAAAGAATCGGAATGTCAGGAAACCGCTTAGACAGCACAGCTACCGGGAACGGTTCAATCTCACATAAAGCAATGGTCTGGATCCCGCACTGCATAGCAGCGAGTTCCAGACCACCGATTCCAGAGAATAGAGACAGTGCTTTCATTAAAAATCCAGTTCGCCCTCTACCGGGCCAGTCCCGCTTTCAGCATCAGGCTGTCCCACCAACGGCGAAACCACGATTTCTCCTTTGGCTGCGGAAGAACGATTCCTTTTCTTCTGAGCTGTTCTCTTCTCCACAGGACTTCTTTGAGCTTCTGCTTTTTCTGTGCGTTTGGTTTCATGCTGCGCATCCTTTCCGAACGGGTTGTCTTCCGGCTTATCAACAGCAAGCAAGCGTCCCGTCCTGTTGTTGTACTCAAGCGTATCGGCCTTACCGATCACGCCTGTAAATCGATTTTTCAACACGATGAGCTGGCTAATATTGCCCTGCTCTTCGTCGCTCTGGTTTCTGCTGAGTGCGATGACTGTATCTGAAAGTTGTTCCAGGCCGCCTGACCCTCGCAGGTCAGTCAGTGATGGTTCTTTTCCTTCGTTCCAACTCTCGCCCTGCGCGGGGCGTTTGAGGTGAACGACACCTAGTACGCCGATGCCTGTGTCTTCGACAAGGCTGCGCAGTGCTGTCATGAGCTGATCTATCTGCTTGCGTTCGTTATCACCGGCATCACGAAGGCCCGAAACAACTATCGAGATGTGATCTAAAACGAGAAAGTCAATGCCGCAGCTCACTGCCATATAACGGATGCGGGACATAAGAGTGTCGATATCGGAACTTCCGAAGTGGTCATACAAAAAGAACCGCCCTTCCTGTCCAATAGTGGACTGGTAGGCGGCTCTCAAATCTTCTTCGGTTACTCCCTCTCGTGTGAGGTGGAGCGGCTTGTTCAAATAGATCGACAGATAGCGCTCTGCTGCTCGGCGCTTGGACTCTTCGAGCGCCATGACACCGATGGTCAAGCCCTCGTTCATCATCAAATGATATGCAATTTCGTGGACGACCGTAGACTTGCCGATGCCGGAACCGGCTGTGAACAACCAAAGCTCTCTCTTGCGGATCCCTTCCGTCATCGTGTTCAGCTTCCTGTAAGGAGTTGTGTAGCCTTTCTCTGGGGGCTTGATAATCTCAGCCCATAGGTCTTCGCCTCCGATAATGCCGTCAGGCCGATAGGGTCGGGCCTGCCAAATTGCACTGATAAGTTCCGAAGTACGATCTTCTTTGAGCATATCATTCGGATCTTTGAGCGGGAGTTCCATTACGAACGCTTTTCCGGGACTCAATATCTGTGCTGCTTCATCAGCGGCTTTTCTTCCGGGATCGTCCATGTCAAAGCAGATAATGACTTTTTCAAAGCTCTCCAGCCATTCCAGATTATCTTTGAACGATTTGGCAGCACTTGTCACTCCGTTCGGAAGTGAGACAACAGGCCATTTGTTTCCCTGTACCTGACTCAGAGTGAGGCAGTCGATTTCGCCCTCGGTCACGATGACCATTTTGCCACCACCTGAGAACAGGTGCTGACCAAAGAATTGCAAGTCCTTCGGAGAACCTCTCCACCGAAACGTCTTGTCAGGGCCTCGCAGATGCTGACCGACAAGCTCACCCGCAGTGTTGCGATAGGGGGCGACCTGCCACGTGGATTGACCATCATGAGCGATCCCATAGCCATATTTCTGGCACGTTTCAAGGGTGATCTTGCGCTTGGTGAGCGGGGCAAATTCCAGGTCGTTCAGTAGTTCCTTTGGCATTGACTTTTCTCCTCTTCCACTGTCCCCCTGAATAAATCCCTGACATGAGAAGCAATAAAAATGGCCATCGCTGTACTCAGCTCCGGCATCATGCGACCCGCACAGGGGACAGTTTATGTGGGTTCGGATTGCTTCTGAAAACATTTAGTCCTGCGTCAGAAAGAACTGTTCTTTCAATTCCTTGGAGGGCTTGAAGTGAGCACGGATCGTCCTGTGCTTCTTGTACTTTTCCTTTTCGCCTTTAACGGGGTTGTAACGCTCACCTGCAGGAACGTCAAAGATCTTCATGTCGAACGTGCCAAGCGTTGCCAACTGAAGGCGCTCTTCATTGAGCAGCGCCTCTTTAAACGCTGTGATAAACGCCTTGACTTCTTCAACAGCAGCCTTCTTGGTGCGAAGATCTACATGATGCATGTACATCTCAGCAAAATCATTAATAGTCATTACGCAATACCTTCCTTCTCGAAAGTCTCTTTGTTCTGCTCCACCCACTGTGGGACGGAGAAGCAGGGGCAGTCCTTACTTGCCACCTGATTGTGACCGATGATGTGCTCCCGCGAAATGTGATAGGATTTCGCAAGTTTAACGACCAGATTCAGCAGGGCCTCCCACTGCACGGGAGTGTAGTTCGCTTCAGCCTTGCCGTCTTTGTTAATACCTCCGACAAGGCAGATGCCGATGCTTTTGCTGTTGTGACCTTTGGCGTGAGCACCAACCTGGTCTACAGGACGTCCGTCCTCGACGGTACCGTCTCTACGGATGACGTAGTGATAACCAATGGACAGACCGGATGGGATATTGAAGAATCCTCTCTGTCGATGCCACAGGTTGATCTCTTTCATTCCGATATCCATAGTCGGCTTGGTAGCAGCGCAATGGATAATGATCGTATCAATCTTTCTCAGTAGTATTTACCTCCTTTCGCTCATAGATCCATTCAACTGGGACAACTCTGTCCGACCAGACAAAACCGTTCTTATCTGCCCAGTCGGCATATGTGGTTTTGCTGTCCTTGTTCAGACGTGCTTTCGCATTCTGGAACACGATTCGAATATCAAGACCAGGGTTTGTCTTCTTCACTGCCCGCATCTTGGTGCGGTCTTCGGACGGGAAGTAGCCCTTGGCCTCAATTATGATGCCGTTCGGAAGAATAAAGTCAGGGATGTACTTGTGCTCTTCTGTGTATGGGATCTTTGTTTTATGTTTGTCGGCATCAAAGACTCCCTGACTTTCAAGCTGTATCTTTACACCGTTTTCGAAACGACTGCCTTTAGCGCCGTTCCTAAACTTCTGCCCTCGCGGGCCTCGTTTAGCGGGGAAGCGGATCGCCACTAAAAGTCACCTGTCTCATCGTCGGGTTCGCTGAGTCGACTGCGATATGACTTCGGCTGTTCTTCGACATCGGAGAGGTTGGGATCTGCATCACCGAGAGGCGCAGCATCATCAATGCTGTATCCTTCTTCAACGGCAAAACCATAATCACTGGCAGAACGTCCGTTGTACTCAACAAGGTTAAGAACCTGCGCAGCGTCAAGACGGATGCTGACACCGTATCCAATAGGAGCAGCATACGCATAAGCCGTAATGGCAAGACGCCCAGTCGAACCGTTTCCAACAAGGGGTGGATCCTGTTCGGGGAAGGGCTTGCCCTTGGCATCAAAGACGGTGGGTTTGAACTTCCATCTTTTGCCGGCCTGTGTTTCACCTTCTGCTTTTGCTTTAGCCTTGATGTAAAACTCGCCGGTGGGATTCCCGTCATCGTCGTAGACCTGACCGAAGTTCTCGTCGTGGCAGATGGGCATTTTGGCCTTGCGTCCTTTAACTTTAGACGCTGCTTCTTCTGCAAGACCTGTTGCTTTTTCAAGCTCGCCCTGAAGCTGATTGATAAACTCCTGAACCTCTTCAGAATCATTCATAATCAGGGTAGCGCTGTAGGTAGGTTCAATAGCCTGGTCTCCAATCTTGGTCTGAGGTTCAAAAACTTTGGCATATTCAAACCTGCCTTTGGGAGTAGTACCACGAAGTACGACATTCCCGTTCTTGAGCTTAACAGTTTTCAGCATCGTTAGTCCTCCAATTCATTTTTCATATATGCTTTTACGCCTTCAAACGTAGCCTGATTGTAGCTAGTAGCTTTACGCATCAGGTTATCAGCGTAGTTAAGCGCTTCAGGTGGGTGCAGATCATATCTGCTGCAGAGACACAGATATAGCAGAGCTATAGACATGATCTGAGTATCTTTAGGACGATCTTGAATAATATTAAGACAGGCCATCACAGTATTAGCTGACTCTCTCATATCAGTATTACTGAGTCTCATAATTAGACTATCTTTGGTCACGTATATTAATCCTTTCTGTCTCACATACTCGATATTTAAAAACCCAGTTCTTTAATGACCTACGGTCATATAATTGTATTTAACCCGTGAGACTTATTAGAGATAATATGTTAGAGTGTTGGCTCTCTCATTACTGCGTGACTTTTTAAAATTGACAGCCTGCCTTAAAACGTAGTATTGATGATTTCTCTACACGCTACATAAAATACCTAGCTAAACAAAAACTTCGCGCTCAAGATATCTTCGGGACAAAGGGTGTTAATGTAAGGCGGTTTCCCGATTTTATTGAGGTCTTCCTGTGCAATGAGGGGCTTGAGTTGTTCAATAAAAGTATCGATGGGATGGAAGTCTGTATACAGTCTGTAGAACTGACGAATGAGGATCTGAGAGAATTCTTCAGTTCGTCCTGCATGTGTTCCGAGACTGTCATGTACAAGAGCAAAGCTGTCGATACCTTGCTGTGATGCTGCCTCGACAGAGAACATCAGATGGCTTGCATCCAAGCTGTGAATGAAGTTTGGAGCTATACCGGAGACTTGTTTGGTCTTGTCGATATAACCGGAGTTGACCACGTCGTTGAACAGTGTGCGTTTTGTTCCGCTCTGCCAGTAACGAACGCCGTCTTTAAGCGAGATGCTTCCTCCAAGGCGTGTCTCGATACGTTTTACATCATACAGGTAATAGCTCTGCTGAACGAGGAAACCAGTTGGTGTCTGCCACGCGACTGGTGTTCCGGCTTTACATGCAAGACGAGCAAGACTCTTGAGGTAATCCATGCCTTGCCTTGCTCCCTGTACTACCTTGGGGATGCAGTCCCACACTGTCTTTGACATGTAGTTCAAGAACGGTTTCTGATCTTCTTCGGGAAGCTCTGAAAAGCCAGGGCGATCATTGATGGCCTCGCTGACGTACTCTTTACAGCTCTGGAATGTCGAACCATACGGCAGCGTCATGACGGCGCGTTTCGTTATCTTCCTGTCCATCATGTCGTGTGACAGCGCAAACGAAGCAAAGCGAGCAGCATCTTTGTCTGCTCCTGTCAGGTCAGCTAACAGCTGCTCCCGTACTTTATTTGCGACGGCTCCGTAGATGTCGCTTTTGCGTGTCTGTCCTGGCGTCATCTTGACGTTGGTAGCAAGAGCGCCGACTTCATCACGGAGCATTGCACTGTAGTGTTGGATGCCCGAACATGATCCGTCCAGTCCTACAGGGATGTGAGAGATGTAGCTGTCTCCTTCGGCACAATAGCCTTCCCACTCAAAACACGCAGCGAGGAACATGAATGGAGCATCAGCTTCCGTCCATTCACGATGTACAAGCGGCTCACGAGCACAGTCGAGGATCCATGATGTGTTATCTTTTGTCCATTTCACTCGTGTCTCGTAATCGCTCTTGTCTTCGCCCCAACAGTTAGCAACGTGAATGGCTAACCATTTTGCTCCATGCTCACCGAGCGGTACTCCCTTGGCGAATTCCAGGATACCTTTTTCCCAATCTGTCCCTTGTGGACTCAGCGTTGAGACCGGGTAGATGCGTCCGCGAAAATCACACTGGTAGACAAAATAAAACTCTTTGTCACCAAGCAGCATCTCAGCAATTTCCAGACTCATACCAAGGCGCAGTCTTCTGCCTCGTGCTTTGGCATTTTTTCTGTGTACTGCCTTGGCGAGTCCTTTCCACGTCTTGAGGACTTCTTCGTCCTTGAAGCAGGCGTGATCTTCGCCCTGTTTGATCGGAGCACCACACTTAGGACAGCAGGGGAGAGGAAGGTCATCAGCAGCGGGAATGCCTGCGGTCTCAGCACCTTCCTGAACAAGATCCCGCAGTACATTGAACAGCTTGACGTTGATTCGCCATGCTGTGTGCTGTGCCGCATTAACAGCAGCGAAGACGGTCTTGAAATCTTCCGGGCGTTCGAGGATCTCGTCCTGGTATGCTTCACTCCTGTTCTTGACGAGCTTCAGCTTGCCGCCGTAGATCGTCCAGAAACCTCCGTCCTGTGTTGTTGTCCAGTCTCTCGGAGGGTATGGCAGCGGAAGGTAGAACCCGCCCTTGAGTCCGAGCTTGGCATCTGCATTACCTACCCACTGCAGCAGTTCTTTTGAGGGGAGCAGTTTGTACGCCAGTTCTGAGAACTTCCTGTGTCCGTTGTAGTGCGCTTTTGTGATCTCGAACAGAGGAGTGACCTGAAGGATAATGTCAAACAACTGCTTGGCCACGTAGTTTTTATATTCAGCAGGCCACTGTTCCCACTTGGCTTCGGGATGCTCCTGTCCGTTATCGTAATAACCGTCTGCATAGCGGTTCATAGCTAGTGTCAAGCCTTGTTTCTGCCATCTGCGATTCTTTGAGTTCTTCATTTGCTGCTGATAAACAAATGCAAAGAACTTGGCGTTCGCGCTGCGCCAGAAGTTGACTTGTGCTTCTTCCATGCAGACGGAACGGATGGTGGCCAGACAGTGTGATACAGACGAGTTGCGTGTAGCTTCATCAAGCATGGATACAAGAGCGAGATAGCAGTAGCCTTGCCAGTTCTCTTCACTCATGCGTTTGATGAGGCTTTTGTTGTGCTTCGCCCTAGAATCGATATCAACACTGTCGATGAGGCACTTCACTGCATCAATGATGTCGGGCAGCACATGGCTCATGAGGATGCGGACAGGGAGATGCTTTGACCATGTTCCTGTTTCGAAGTTGTGTCTTGATGCATTCTCGATATCTGCTACATGCTGTTCTCTGATTGTTTTCTCGCGATCGAGAATCGCAGGCCATACATCAGGTAAGTCTGATGTGAAAAAGATTCCGTCTGGTGGTTGTTGTTTATAAGTCATCAATATCCTCCTATTTGTAAACACGATACCAGTTTAACAAAACGCATACATTCTGTAAAGAGCAGATAAAAAATAATGACCTACCCAAAACGAGTAGGTCATTATTGTTTTTCTATGAATTGAAAATTACAGATGATGTTCAGGTGGGCTGTCAAAGATAAATATTATTTGTAAGCGTTCGTTGCAAATAGTTGCTATATATTGTGTGGCGAACAATTCTAATAACTAAACTTGACAGTCACAGTGTATATTAATGTGTGGTTGAAATCAACATGTTGGAAATTTCCAATCAAATTCTCAACCATTGCAAACACTGATGTTAGTCGTCAGGTTCGAGCAAGTTGGTAAGTTCGTAAAGCTCCTCAGGTCTGAGGTGAGCATACCTTTTTGTAGTGTTCATGTTGTGGTGTCCAAGCCATTTGCTCACAGTATACAGAGGAGCGCCTCTTTGTACAAGTCTGCTTGCACAGGTATGACGAAGGGCATGCGGTACAAGCTCAACATCGTGCTCAAGTCCCAGATCTTTTTTCATCTGGTTCCACTGCTTCGTCAACCAATGAAGGTTACGAGGTGTAAAGTGCAGGTTATCAGATGAAGTGCTTTCAAGATCAAGCAATGCACGTTTAGCACGTTCGGTTAGTGGAACACTGCGAGTGTCACCGTTTTTCGTGTCCTTGAGGATGACGATGCCATGCTTACCTTTAGTCCAGTCAACATCATAGATAGTGAGCTTGAACAGTTCACCTTCACGCATGCCTGTATCAATCAGTACCTCAATCATCCAAGCAATCGTGTAATTGTCTTTGCTCCTGAAGTATGTCAAGATCGCATTCTCTTCAGTGTCACTGAGGAAGCGCAGTCTGCCTTGTGGTTCGCGCTGTTTGCGGATGATGGGCAAGTCACTGATGACTTTATGCTCACGAGCACGACGAAGGATCTTCGACAGGGTATAGATCTTGCGGTTGATCGTTGCGTTGCTGTTCTGTTCTACTTTGCGCAGATGCACAACGTAACGCTCGATTGCTTCGGTGTCGATGGCAGCAAGGGGAGTGTCGCGTCCGAAATAGCGGATGAGATATGTACACATCTGCTTGATCCAGTAGTGTGCTTTCCGATTCTCCTCCGTCCATTCCGTAGCAAGGAGCAGCGTGATCATTCCCCCCAGGGTATGGGTATCTACAGGTGCTTCCCCGTCAAGTATGGCCTTTCTTGCCCGTTCTCTGGCCTGATACGCAAGCTCTTCTGTCTTAGCATAACCATATCGACGCTGACCATGTACTGTGATATCCCACTTGTAGGTGTTGCCACGTTTGATTATCCCTCGCATTTTATGAACCTCCTAAAGGGTACAAAAAAACCACTAGCTCATTTGCTAGTGGCGTTAAGGTTATTGAAGTTTGCGTTTGAGTCTCTCCATTAGGTCAAGACCCGCTTGGGTTGGCATGTATATCTGCCTTCGTAAAACATTTTTGGATACATCGGTTTCATCTGTTTTTGTACATATCAGCTGCGCTTTAATCAAACGAAGGCTAAGCGTAGCAAATGTGCCTGTCGTAATGTCTGTTTTACTTGTTATTTCCCGCTTTGTTAGACCTTGTTTATTTTCAGTTAAGACATAGAGAACAGTAAGTTCTGCAATGCTTTTGATTTCAGAATCCTTTAACTCAGCTTTTAGCTTTAGATATTTTTCGATGAACTCGTGCATACGTCCCACTCCCTCTTTTGCGATTGTGATCATTATATCACACTCCTTTCGTGCGTGGGCGTGCAATCCTATCATTTCTTCCCCACTGCTTTGAGTGGGGGAGAATGTCGATGCTGTTATTTGTCACGCGAGTAAAGTGCTTCCAATTAACCTTCATCGTCAGCGTCTAGCTTTCTTTCGTGCGGGTACGAGTAATATTTTCTTTCGTGCGGGTATGGGTATGGGTAAGGCGTGTCTTCATCCACATCTTTTTCCCATGTTGCATCGATTACTTGTATCTTCTGGACATGGTCGGGGTCAGGGTCAGGGCATTCTTCACATATGTGTTTCCAGTTCTTATATCCTGCGCTTTTCGCCAGTTGGTCAAGTGCATCTTCTTTATTCTCACCGTAGTAAATACCATGGTCGTACCCGTCAAGGTAGATTCGGTAAGGAGTACAATTCGCTTCTCTCCATGCCTGATCGGTCAGGTCTTCGAGTTCTTCAAACCACTCTTCAATGTCCTCGAGGTCGCACGGGAACTGGAACTCTCTGCTGAATTCTGCATCGCTTCCCTCAACAATCGAGCCAATGGTGAGTGACTTATTGTTCCAGTGAATATAAGCACCGCACGAAGTACCCTTATACACGGCATGTTCAAGGGTGTCTTCGTCGACGCCCCAGAGGTCACAAAATTCTTTGATGTTGTTGATAATCATGGTTATTCTCCTCTCTTAGCAGTGATTTTCTTGATTGCTTCCTGAATCGACAGTTCGTTCAGTTCGTCAGCGATATGCTGTTCGTAGGCATTCTTCGCACCAGAGTGGACGAGGATGGTCTCCCCGTACATCTTGAAAGTCGAGAGTTTCATGTTATGCTTCCCCTTTCTACAGATACTTCGTCGTGTGTTCGTGTGTTTCTTCGTTCGCGATGAACACTGAGGTTGCCGTCTTGTAATGCTGACGGGCGTAGTTTGTCGCAGACTTTGCGGTTTCTTCAAGGTCAGGGTCTCCCCAGATGCTTTTCTTGACGATTGATCCGTTCTTTGCCTTGCGCTGGATGATGATGATATACCGTGCCATGTTGTGCTACCTCCTCACCTAGTTGTCGAGAAAGTCCCGTTTTCCGTGGCTATACTTATGGTCAACGAGTGCGAGATCGTATCGAATAGTAGCTAAAATCTGTTCTCGTGTGATTTCAGGATGAAATTCAGCAATCAAAACATCATTAAAAATGCTGATGATGTCATCGATAATTGCATCATGGTCTGAACGTTTCAATTTGATGCCCCCCCTTTACCTTTTGAACTGTTCCCACTCATCAAGCCGTTCTGTAAGCGCATCCCAAGAGGCAAACGATTCGACGTGACAACCCCCGATACCCCTGACAACGTGGCGACCGTGGCCGCTTGCTTCAAACATGTAGTATCCGCCGAGTGTAAAACAGCGCCTGACAATTCGCCGTGCTTTAGCGCTCAATTCCCTGTAGTAGTACTCTTCTTGTCGGTTTTTATGGAGTTCGAGATACTCTTTTTCAGAGATAATCATTGTTTGCCTCCGTTATTTATTGAAAATCCAATATTCGACGTTGTGGTAGTTCGTCGTTTGCCATGACGGACATTTATATGCACTCTCCTCACTTTTTGATGTAGTATTCAACAGGGTGGATGGCGTCGCAGAAATTGCTTTTCATATGGCGTTTAAAGCCTACGCCGTGAATGCCGTTATAAGGTTCGACCGTGATTGAATCCCTATAGCCGCGCTCGTATTCGACATGGTGGTATGTGCAGGTTTTGCTGATGGAGTCAAGCTCTTCTTTCATGATCATGGTGTCTACCTCCCAAGGTTCTTGATGAATTCCCAGAAATTTTCCAGGGTATCGTCGTTGATTCCGCATTCCTCAAAGCTGTCGGCAGTGAACAGGTGCATGTCCTCAACATCAAGGTACAAGTACTTGCCGTTGTCGGGGTCGTTGCTGTTGAGTACTCCGAGCATGTACATGTCGTAGCCGTCGAAGTCGTAGTCGTGCATCATCTCGTCGATGGAGCATGCATTGTCTTCGATGTTATCGTTCGGATAGATGAAGATTAAGTCGCCATCGCGTTCTTTGATGCGGCGAGCGTAGCCGTTCCAGATGGCGCACTGTGTTGCGGGCAGCAGTTCGAGGAATTCATTCCGTGTCATGGTGTATACCTCCTAGTCGATATCGAAAGCGTCCTTGATGTAGGAGAAGTCAACGTCGCGGCAGTGCCAGTAGTTAGTGATGGCACGAGCAAGCGTGTCCATGCGGTCCTCGTCGATGTAGCGGTAGAGGTCACTGAAGAAATGGAGGTGGTAGTCATCGCAGATGAAGTAGTCGGACTCGAAAAGCATGCCGTCATCGCCGTCGCACTCGTGGATCAACTCACATGCACGCTCATCGCCATATCGGCGGCATTCGCGCATTACTGCGGCTCTTGACGTGTTCTTGTGGATGGGTAGGTCGTGCATCATCAACAGGTCGAGGAAGTATGCTTCGTTCCACAACTTCACGAGCTTCTCGTCGTCCAGTGTGCCGAGCCATGCCATCACGTTCTCGTAGTTCATTTCGAGTTTCATATCGTTTGACCTCCTATGAATGTTATCAAAGCCGAGTTTCGTGCTACTCGGCTTTGAAAAATTTTTTACCAGAGCCATGAACTCGGATATACATATTGGCATATCTGCCGTTGCACAGTCCGCAGTCCTCGCATGACTTGCCCTTGCTACTGAGGCACTCGTGTTCGAGCATGAGCGGCTCGGCATCGGGCGTGAGTACTCGGTAGTATTTCCATCCTTCGTTCATAGCTTTTGCCGCATCGATGGGCGTTTCGCATGATGCCTGAAGGTAGTTTTTCCAAGGTGCGGCGAAGGGTTGCCGCCACTGGTGCGTGTATCCCGTCCATTTCTGGGCGACATCAAGGAGCGGCTTGACGGCATCGAACGGCACCGCAGCGGGATCCCCGTATGCTCCAAGCCGCAGGAGTTTCGCCTGTGCGACTTTTTCCAGGGCTTCAGGGTACTCGGCAAGGGTCGGATATGCGCCGTTCTTGTAGGCACGCCAGACGGCAAGCGGTGCCTGATGGAGTTGCACGTAGCAAACACGCTTTCCGTTTTCCGTTTTCCGCAGCGGACAGTCGCCGCATACGCACTTGTCAGCGTCGCAGCGCCATGCCTCAGTCGGCGCGATATTGTCGGCTAGGATCCACATATGGACGGTATCGCGTCCAGTCTTGGGATTCTTTGACTTTCGAGTCAGTCCCGTGATGATTGCCACGATAGGCGCGCCGTTGATGAGGCTTGGTCCTTGGTACACGATGACTCCGTTCTTTGACATTCAAATCATCCTTTCTATTGGTTTCATTTCTCAAATTTGCCGCTTTTGTAAGTTCTGGCTAGTCCATAAAATCCACGTTGACAAAAGCTGTTTCAATGATTGGTTTCAGTCGTTTGATCGCCGTTTCAAGGTCAGCTTGTTTGCTTTTCAAATCTTGCGCGGCATGCATCAGTAATCCCCTTACTAGTTCATTGAATTTCAAACTGAAAAGGTAATCTTCAGCGAGCCAGGGCATCTTTGAATTTCGAAATATCGACCAGAACATACCCGCGATGTTACGAGAATCAAGAAGAAATTGATGTGTCATGTTTGCCTCCTTCGTATTTTTCTTACAAAAGCGGCAAATTTGAGAAGTGAAACTTTTCAGATTATCAAGCTATAATCTGAGCGCGATAACCTAGTAATCGCAGCGGCTTTATCTTGAATTCTGGGGAATTCAATTAACTTTCACCGCTGTTTTCCGCGCTTGCCTACCGTCAGAGCATTTTCAGTCGTATATGCCAGGACATAACGCAGGTTTGTCAGTTTCCCATTTCTGCACGTCATGCCTTATAGCATATCGTACTTTACTGTTGACCCTTCAGCCATTATTTAATTGTCAAGTTTCGCTTGTCCATCTGCTACTACTGATTCTTCATCGATAGCTACCAATCTGAGCTTGACAAGAACTTAGGATGGCTATTCTGATTCGTCAATTCACAGTAGACTGATAAGGGCATCCTCCTTTCGGTTTTGTCGGCTTCATCGCCCGACGACACGAATGATAAGCGAAGTCTGCTTTTTTGTCAAGCACTTTTTTAAAATGTTGAATGAATGCAGCTGTGACAAGGTTTCAAGCGCTTTTCATTCAAGTAGTTTTTGCACTCTGTTTTTCCATCGAATCTCACGAACTCAGCAGCAGCAAGGTCTCACGAACGAAAAACTTTTTTGAGAGAATTTTTCATGACTTTCATCAAGTAGCGCGAACCTTTGCAAACACTGGTGCGGCGATGATTTCTTGGAGGCAAATTTCGAGGAAGCGCGACCAGGATAGCAAGGCGAAATAGTAGGATTTAGCACTTGGCAGCTTGGAGTGATAAAGCAATGAGAATGAAAAGATTTGATGATTGGAAAGATTGAAAAGTTGGAGGTGAGGAAAATGAAAGGATAGCGAGCAGCGGCAAACATATGAAAAAATTCATACACGAGGAATTTTGTGGGATATGAATCCGATGTTATGCTGCTTCGCCTGGTACTTTGCTCATATATGTGGACATCTGCATAATTGAGGCGCTGCCTTGCCTCATCTTCAATCATTGGTTTCAACCATTACCGCGTCAGACCTTGCCACTGCTGCTCTCGGAACGCTTTCGCTCATTGTTTTGTAAACAAAAAGAAGGGATCAAAAGCAAAGCATGTTAGTCAACTATGCGGTCAGGAACATGGCATATGGGGGGAGGCCGCGAGGGCCAAATGCGCTAAAACCGCTCACATTTTTTCCCCAAAATTTTGCAAGCTCATCTGCAACACCCCTTCAAACACTCCTGAATTTTTCCTCACACATCAAACCTACCTGCCAAGACACATACTCTTCACCAAACATGCCCCAAAAACAAGCTACAATACCCTAAACTTTTCATTTAGGTATAAGAGTTCCAAAACGTATATCGATTTCAATCTGACACGATTACGGGGCAATATTGGCCAATTTTGAGTTTTTGGGCTGTAACAGCTCTAGCTGTGGTATAATCACACGCAAAAGAAGGAGGTAAAACATGAATACCGCACCGTTAAATCCTGTTTTCTGCTCTGTTTTGTTCCTTTTTGTGTTTTTAGGTGTTCCTTTTATTTTCGGTTTCATCAGTGCTGCTGAAAAAGAAAGACAAAATAAAAAAGACCATCTCTTCCGTTAGGTTGAGATGGTCTTTTTAGTGTTATTCGGGATTCAAGAGCTTTTCATAAAGAGGTTCAGTGTTTGTGTAGTCCCAAACTGGTTCATCAGTCTGACGTTTTTCTTCCCAGCTGAGTCTTTTGTAGGCATTACGCTTTTTCTCAAACTCTCTGAACTGGTCTTTTTGGTAAGTACTCTTGATTCTTGATACTGCTGAATTGATGTAGCTTTTTATGACCTCATTGATCATGTCTTCATGCTGCTTGGACAGGCGTTCATCAGTATAATCAGGTTCAGCCTTTTTATATCTGTCTGAACGAATGAGTTTGTCGAGTGCCTGATAAAGAGTACCCTGAATTATTTTAGGGTTCTTAGGGTCATCAGGGTCAGAAATAAGGATGCTCTTTTTAAGAGTGCCTGTAAGGTATTCAAGATTACTGAACGTCTGGTCATCAACAGCATAACCGAAGGATCTGGCCTGATCCGGACGAACTGTTTTAGACATGCCGCTGAGTGTTTTAAGCACCACATCTTCTGTTTCTCTGCCGTTTGTAACCTGTTTTACGTATTCTTCCAGTTTAGGGCCAAGGCCATTGTTGTACTCAAATGTTACTGGTTCTCCAACGATATAATCCCATTTCTCAGGAAGCGATGTAGAAGCAAAGGGTAAGCTGTTGGCCACTTGTCCAGTAAAAGTGGTGGTATTACGCACTTTATTGTCGATGCCTCTCCGGGCAAAACCGCGAAGAATAGCGGGAATAAACGTCGTAGCTCCACGTCTTGCCATTTTCCTGAATTCAGCATCCTGCTTTTTGGAATCACTTTCAAAAATGGTTTCAGTGAACTTGATCAGGCTTGCAAGGTTCTGAAGCAGCGTTGTATCATCCACAATCTTAAAGATCGCACCAAGGCCGCTGTATACTTTGGTCTTTTCCCAACTGGAATCCTGAGACTGCAAGTTTTTAATAGCGTGTACCATATCAGTAACCAGCAGCAGATTATTAAACAGAGGGCCAAGATTGGCAATAGGCCAGTAACTGTCTCCGAGTTTTATCGCATGCGGAACAATACCAAGATTCTGCTGCGCTGCCCGTGCTGTCCTGTCTTTAGGAGCACCAGGAGTAATAAGACCTCTTTTAGCAAGGATCCAACCAAGAGCATATACCAGACCTCCCGTTAAAAGCTGTCCCCAAATACGTGCTCTGTCTTCAGAAGGCAGTTGGTCTTTATAACTCTTAGCGAGTTTAATAAAACCAAGAGGCCCATGATCCACCAGTGTCGACCTGATGATATTATAGTTGACCTTGTAAAAAGGCTGGACGATGCCGCCAATAATAGGTACTTTGTTTAATCCCTTTCCAATAGCATTGGCGAACGCACCGGGAATGGTTGTTTTATCGATATCATCGATAAACGTGATTTCTCTTGCTCTTTTTGCTGCTGCCTGTGAATCCAGACCAATAGCTTCATCGCGCATGAGAGACGGTGCAGCATTTTCAAGAATACCGCTTTTAATGGTTCCATCAGGCTGAATAAACTGCTTATGGATAGCGGCATCAGTAAAACCGCGAGAAATAAAATATTTCCAACGTTCATTCAGTGCAGCCTGATCTGCTTTATCCTTCGATTTATAGAGCGTCAACAAGTCCGGATCGTTCTGCACATGGTTATAGAACTGTTTTGCCAATTCTCCCGTATAAGCAACAAAATAAGCAGTCTCATTGATCGCTCCTGAAATTCGTTCAGGATATTTAGCAATAGTTTCTACAAGGGAAGTGTCCTTTAAGCTACGCACATTGTCAGGATTGATATCATCATAAATAAGACCACCCATAATGGGGTTGCCGTACTGAATGTATGAAGCCAGGATCTTCCAACAATCCATTGTGGCAGCAGCACACCCCTGAAGGTATGCCTTAGATTCCCCTGCCGCTCTGCTGATACTTCCAGTCCGTACCAATCCCGTCCAGAACGTATCCATAGGTTCAACAATGTATGTGCCGATACTGTTTCCGGCAAAGGTTCGCCAAATAGTACCGGGGCCGGACATCAAGGCATTACGGAAATACGTACGCACAACAAGGTCGAAACCCTGCATAAAGCGCTGTGTCGGCGTAAGATTCGGCGTCTTGCGGATGGCTCCCGCAAGTTCAAGCGCTGATTCAGCCAGACTTGCTCCTGTGACATTACAGCTTCGCAGCGTCTCCAGATGATTATAAAAATCAAACAGCGAAGCATCATCAGGAAAGAGGGTATTAGCCAAAGATCGATAAGACTGGGGAATATCCGTAGGCTGTCCTGTCGGGTTTACTGTAGGAGTAGACGGCATATCGGGATCAAATCTTAAATGTTTGAGGAGCTGCAGAGAACGACCGGGAGTACTGTGCGCTTCGATTTCAGCCTGCCCTGCCCAGAGAAAACGAGCTGCTGCTTCAACAGCCTTGGCATGGTTTTCAGGTATAGGATTGGCTATCGCTGTCTGTGTAGCTTCAAAAAACTGAGGAGTGTAATACGTCTCAAAGGTTTTGTGAATGCCGATAACAGAGTTGTTGTACTGAGTCTCTGCCGATTTTGCCGTGCGCAGATTCCGCTCGATCAGTTCTTCAGGTGATACGCCTGTCTTCACGTCTTTTTCAAATTTGGTCAGACCTGCCTGAATCATAGCTTCATTTGATTTCGGCTCAGACCGGGTAAACTGTGAATCAAGCATTGCGGTCATCTGTGCCGTAGCATCATTGACCGTACGGGGATTAAGTTTGAAAGCGCCCTTGTAGTCAGCTACATCCCACGCTCTTGCTACTGCCTTTTCCGGAACAGTCATCTTGCTTCTGACTGTCTTCAGCGCGTCAAAGGTCTTTTTGCCGCCATACCAGGCGCTCCTGATCCCCCACTGCCAAAGATTTGAAGCAATCATTCCCTTGAGGCGCTTGACATAATGAGAATCAGTGTCTTTAGCTGCAAAGAATGACCAGATCTTCCAGTCAAGTCCCGGAATCTTCTCAAGAAGGTTTGTGAAATTGTAACCGTCGACATCAGTAGCAGCAAAGTTTATTACTGACTGGGCAATTAAACGGTTAAAGAACGCCTGTTTAGGCGTTTTGGCTGTAATGCCAGCAAGCCCCATAAATTTGCGGTACAGTGCACTGTCAAGCGACCACGCACCTGCCAGCTGAATAATACCGTCAGCGATACTGCCCGGAACTGTCTGCGGACGCATTTCTTCAGGCCAAAGTTCGTTGTAGATAGACAGATCGACCGGAAAAACAGGATCCCATTTGATTTTTGACTGATTTAAAATTGCGCGTTCAGTCCACGAAAGTACGTCATAACCGAGCTGAATGGGGGAAGATGCAGCTTTAGCCAATCCCGAAGGAATGCCTTTCATAACTGCATCTTTAGCGTACGCATCGAACGTATCTACAAATTCAGGAGAAACAATATTGTTTTCTTTAAGCCACTCAAGTGTTTCCGGGGTATCTTCCAGTTCAGCGAAATTCAGCGCTTCACTGTCAGACGAAGCTTCTTCATCAGCGTTCGCCGAGGTCGTCGCTGTCGTCTTCTGTTGAGGCAGGGGCGTTGCCTGCGGCATTTCCGATGATGTTTGCGATGATGTTTGTTCCTGATGCTGGGGTTGGTTCAGGTTTGGGTTCAGGCTTGGGTTCGGGTTTAGGTTTGTCTGCAGATCCTGATTCTGTCTTTGTGCCCACTCCTGTGCTTGTTCCAGCAGATTGTTTGGGTTTGGGTTTAGAGTTTCTTCCATTGTTATCCTTTACTTTAGATTTAGGCATCGTTTGAGCTAATTCAGGCAAAGCTAAAACGACAAGATCGTAGAGCTGTCTAGCACTGGTTATCTTCGTACCGTTTGTGAGCGTGTAAGGAGTACCACTGTTAAGGCGCTCATTATACATATCGACTGTAGAATGACTTAATCTTCCGAGTATCTTACTGCCCGCATCCTGCTGAAGAAGGGCCTCTTCAAACGATTGACGCTGAATAATCCTGCGGGTTTCTTCATCAGCGTTGATATAAGCGTTTATCAGCGACCAGAAAGGATTGAAATAATAATCTATTTGTGTGATCGGTGTTCCGGCGATAAGATTGTTTGCGACGATGCCTGAAGATGCGCCTTTACGTCTTTCGTTTATTTCACGAACGACTTCCTCAGGCGAATTGTTCAATGCAAATTCATTTGTGAGCTGCGTTATTTTTTCTGTCCTGAAATCGTGATTGGCAAGCTGCTCTTTTGTAAAAAGCTTGGGAAGAGTACTTTTTACATACTGCTCACAGGCATCATAATACGCCTTAACTTTTGGCTCATATATGGCATTGTTTACCTTAGATTCGAACGTTGTCTTATCGACAGTGACCCAACCGACACCACCGCCATCGATATCTCCGAGAGCTTTTTTGATCTCGCCGTTCTTTTCAATGAGTTTGCGTACGTCCTTGCTTCCTTGAGATGTGCGCCTGTTCTCCATGAGAAGATACGTTGCATCGTTCATAAAACCCAATTCGTGATACATCTTGTTGTCTTCTTCAGTCCCGCCTGTGCTGTGATGCTTGTTCCAGTAATCATTAAATTCAGCCAGTCTGGCGCGTGTTTCCTGTCTTCCAGCACGCTCGACAGCATTGATCGTCTGTATCATTTTAGGTTTATTTGCGTACCTAAGACGCATTTCTTTAGCTCGATGGTCAAAATCAGGACTTGCAGGATCACCGAGATATTTTATGAGGGCATCTGATTCGTCAATAAACTGCTGCTGTTTAGTTTCGGTCTGAAGTCGCTGCATTTTGCGCATTTCTTTGTCGATATTTGTATTGGCGACATAGGTCTGATACTGAGCTGTCTGTTCAATACTCCGTCTTTTATCGACATCAGTCCAAAACTGGGGAGTCATTTCAGCGGCTTTTTTAATTGCGTCGATCTGGTCTTCTGATTTCCCCGTCATAGCTGATATGATGTAATCTTTCAGCATTTCATCAGCATCCTGTTGTGTTGTATTCTGCCGCATCTTTTCATGCACATAGCTGAATTCAGCAGCAAGTTTCTGAGAAAAAGCGGGGTCGTTTTTAAATTGATCGTTTTCAAGCTGCTGGATAACACCCTGGTCGAGCAAAGCAGTATGGATCTGTATTGCGTTGAGAAGTTTCATTTTGCCTTTGTATGAAATATACTGCTTTTCAAGGTTCTGTCTGACTTCGTTCATCGTAGGCGTGTATTTTTCCTGAAACAGTCTTGCATCATACTGGCCGCCTGTGATGTCAAACCAACGTTTGGCAGCAAATTCACGAAAGGCTTTTTCAAACTCGACAGGATCGTTGATCTCATAGACGTGGTACTGAACGCCGTCTTTTTCGAACATCGCGTTCTTGAACCAATCGTCAGCAGCACCCTGAAGTCCTCTGGCTGCTGTCTCCATTTGAACGACATTGATGCCGTATTCGTGAGCGCGGTTAAGTTGTGCCAGTCTGCCTGCCTCGCCGTTAGCAACCATCGTGCGGATATCAGGCATGCGTACATCAAGGGGATCAATGCCTTTGGATGTAAGTTCCTGCATAAGCGCCATGCCTTCAGCGACATCTTTCTTAAACTTTGCGTCTCTGGCTTTCACCGCGAGATTTGTGAATGTAGGAGACCATCTGTCAAGTGCTTCGGTGATGGTCTGAAGAGAACGGTCACGATAAGCATAGGGACGCACATACGTATCAACAGGCTGTCTTACTGCATCTGTAACTGTAGGCCCGTTGATCTGTCCTACCTGACGTGTAGGACGGATATAATCAGCTATTCTCACATCGTACCTCCATAACCAATGGCACTACGGACGGAACGCCTGTTGACGAGAGACTTTGTATGAGGATTGTAGCCAAAAAGCATAGAGTCAGGGGCTTCGTAGCCTGGACTGCCGGGGGCATATCCCATCCATGTCGAGTCGTATTTATCAGCGTTCTGATTAACGGTGACTCCATAATCAGCGACTTTCCCAAGACCTGAGATAACAGAAGCAAGAATCTTTGAATTGTCTCCGGGAGCTACGGAGCGCACTCTGTTACGCCACTGCGCATTGACGCCTTCCAGGTTGGAAAGTACCTGCTGATCTCTTATCTTCTGGTTCGCGTCGATGACTGAATATTTCTGTCCGATTTGACGTGCAAGGTCTGTAATGACTGCATTTTCACTGTTGCCTTCATTCTGTGAAGAAGCGAGAGCAGTGCCTTGAACCCGCATGCCCTGCTGCCACAGTTCCTGACGCTGACGGGCAGCATTGGCGTTGTCTTCGCTTGCTCTCGAAAGAACAGCGTCATAATCGCGAATAGCTGCTTCGTTCGCCATCTGAATATTGTTGGTGTAGGCTTCGTTCTGCTGATTGACTTCATTTACGGAACCAACAACGCCCATCACCGCAGATGCAGCTGTCATTGTTGCTGACAGTGCTTGCGATACCGCAGCAAGAGAAGCAGGATCAACGCACATGATTGAACTTCTTTCTGTTGGTCACAAGACTCACCGCACGCAGATTTGATCTGCTGTTGCTCCCGCCTTTATCAAGAGGACGGATATGGTCAGCCTCGCGAGGATCTCCGACTTTCAAACCGAGAGCACGGCGAGCAGCATTGCGCAAAGCCCGTCTTTTCTTCTGCACCGGCTTGGCATGGTACATTTTGTATTCGCGTTCATAATCGCGAATCCTAAGTTTTTTCATATATATTCATAGGGTCTGCCCACACGCAGACATCTCCTTCTGTTAAAGTTAAAACTTTCTGACCGTCTCCAGTGAGGCAGAACATATCAAAGAGCGTGTCGTTAGCTTTAGCAGGCATGTTGAACACTTTTACGGCAGCTTCAAGGTCTGCCTTTTTCTGTTCTTCGATCTGGGCATCCTGGTCGACACCCATGACCTGCACCCAATAGGCGACTGCTCCAGACAGAGCATCAAGACGATCATCGTGGATCAATGCTCCGCGCTCGCGTGTAATGCGTGTCATCTGGTAACCGAGAAGATATTCTTTTCTATGTTCTTCAGGATATTTCTCGATAGTGCGATAATCATCTTCTACGACTTTTCTGTCGAAAATCAAACGATGCTGATTCATGACAGGTTCAAGGGTATCGATGATTCTCAGTTCTTTCTGTTTTGAACTTCTAATTTCTTCAGTAGCTACAGGGTATTCATCGTTCAGATACGGACGCAGCAGCTCCTGAAACATTCCGTCACCGAAGTTGGACTCGATGAGGATATGATTTACTTTGTTCTTTTTTGCAACGCTGACCAGTTCTTTCATACCTTTTTCAGCGTAGCCTTCAGCATGACCATTGCATGCGGTCACAAACAGCTGTCCGTTGAGCATCTTGACAACGGCGTAAGCCGTCTCGTCTTTGCCTCGACCTGAGGGGTCGATGAACATTACGCTGCCTGTGTACTCGCGGAACTCGCCCTGCACGGCCATGGGACGGTGATACCCGTCACCTGTAAAGCCGGCTGAAGGCAGGTCTTTGATGAGCAGTTCTGGGCCGCTTGACCACACGACTTTTTCCGGGGCCATATCAGCATCCAGGGGCATGACAGTGAGGTCAGAGAGGCGAAGAGGGAAGCGTTCTGCATCACTGAGGCTTGTATCAAGCATGAACTGAAGAGCAAACCCGCTGCGGCCATAGGACGCTTCACGCTCGCGAAGATCGCCGTCGGAGAAGCGTTCAGGATCTGTCGTGCGTCCGACGTTGTCCATTTTGGAGATATAGGGAGCAAGACGCTCGCCGTAAATCAGTCTTTTCGCGTTGTCAGGGACTCTTGCAGGCCAGATCCTTGTGGAGTAGCCGCGCTCGCGAAGAATGTTATATAGCGACATTTCTACCTGCGGAGTGCCAAGGTATGTGATCTCACTGTCTTCATCTGGCTTCAGGATAGCGTCAAACTCCTTGACTGCTTCTGCCAGCTTATCCCGCATCATTTGCGTGTAGCTGTTGTTGCTGACTTCGATATCGTCAGCGATGATGATGTTTGCACGACTGCCGGTGATCTGACCGAAGATGCCTGCACTTTTAACGCTCGGCGCATGACTTGCATTCGCGGGGCCGACATCAAAAGCGATCTTTGAAGCTCTCTGTCCCCTGCTGAAATCAGGCATAAGAGGGTTAAGTATCTCCATCTCGGAGATGAGACGCATGGTGAAGGTGGAGAATGCGTCTGCTCGTTCTTTCGATGCGGATACGACGAGGATGTTCAGCTGCGGGTTCCAGTACAGTCTCCAGAGGGTATAGGCTGATGTGATCCAGCTCTTGCCTACACCACGAAAAGCCTCGATGATTTTTCTCTTAGGCCCTGTCTGCAGATAATTCGCGATGTCATACTGAAGCGGAGTAGGGTCGGGAAGATTGAGGTGTTTCCATACGACATACAGGAATGAACGAAAGTCACTGAGACGCTCATTCTGCCACGGATAGTTCGTAATACTTGAATGTGTAGCCATTGATCAGGATATCTTTCTGAGGAACGTGTTTAAAGTGAAACCACTCCAGAAGTCTGGATGCTTTACTGTTTCGTGCGTCTGAATAGCACCAGGGCGTAAGTCCCGTAGCACGGCGAAGCATCTCAGGCAGTCCTTTAGCTTCTCTGGCCCATCTGGCTCGGGTCATAGGCTGAAGGTTTTTCGTTTCAATATAGGAAACTGCTCCGCTGTGCGAAAGGCCGAAAACAGCCCTGGGATAGCCGAGGCTGTCATAAAATGTCTTGGTAAATACATTGGAGTCTAACGAGACTTTGATACACGCCTTGACGATTTTCGGGGTGATCTCTTCAGGTTTCTTATCCAGCTGTGCAGCAAGCTCGTCTCTGTAGTTATCAGCAAGTCCTGTGCAGGAAATATAGGTAATGTCTGCCTCTGACGGCGGGGTATAAAAAGGCAATGTCTAGCACGCTCCTTCAAGCTCTTCAAATTTAGGAAGCGTCAGTCCTTCAAGACCGAGGATTCCACGCATGTCTTCACTGGTACATTCAATGTTGTTGTCTTTGAGGAATTTAATAGCATTGGCGATAAGTCTGGGATCCGGATCAATCTCACCGCGCTGCATCTGACCAAGCTGCGTGATAAGAAGTTCAGCAGTGAGGGCATGAAGCTCTCCCATTTTTTCTTCAGTTGCTCTACTCATCAGAAGAGTCTCCATTCCAGACGTAACCCGATGCGGTAATCACTCTCATACTGTCTGCTCCTTGCTGTTTCTGCAAACGCGATGAGGTGCGGCCTCTTTTCCTCCCTCTCCTTTGCACGTAAAGCGTCTCGGAGGGTTCGTACTTCGGCGTTTCGCGCAATGTCCAGAGCAGTTCGTTCAGCTGAGAGCTGGTCATAGGCGTTACGTTCTCTAGCAAGTGCTTCTCTAAGGTATTCTGCTTCTTTGATAACTTGTCTGATTTCATTAAGGTCCGATCTATTTATTGTCGCCGTATTCTCGTCGAGCTTCTTCACGACTGCGAAGCCAGCCGTTGAACCAATCAACGAGAGGGTCAATGTCAAGAGACTCAGCTTTAGGAATGTTCGCATCGGTCTCTTTACGGATTTCAATGATGTGCTTTTCAATATGTTTTACCTCTTGTTTATGCTGTTCGACCACAGCCGTGATGTGCTTTGTTTCGTGTACATCGGGCTTGATGAACCAGAGATAAAGTAATGCCCCCACCGCGATGACGGCGAGGGCAACAGCTCTTTGCTTTTTAGTCAGACTCAGCGGATTTATCAACATGAGTCAATGTGTCGGGGTCAATCTTCTTTCCAATCACGGAAGGAAGATGCTTTTGGACGCTCCTCATGATTTCAGACGCGCAACAGCCGATAGCTCCGGCGATGGCATACTGAACGCTCAGAGGGAATCCGGTAACTTCGGACAACAGCCCGCCGAGCGTGGCGAAGAACGAGCCAGTGACGATGCGGACTAGGACGGCTTTCCACGTCTCGTTCTCATTGAGCGAGCGTACAGCACCGCCCAAGCCACCAAGGACGATAAATGGAATTAGGTCTTGCATGTCTTTGTTTTCAACCATGAAGGTTGCTCCTTTTTATTTAAGCAGTTCTTACGAGATACAGTTTATACGGATCATCAGGAATCTGAGCGGCGCGTGATGCTTTCCCAAGATCATTGCTTTGAGCGGTCAGTTCAAAGTACGTATTTGCAGGAATACCAGTAATATCAAGACGCTCATTATCAGTCCGAGAATCAGAAGATTCACCGCCATCAGTCCCTGTGGTAATAGTGATGTAACCCTTTACTGCATAAGTAGTTCCTACATTAGGTGTTTTAACGAAGATTTTCTTACGAGAGTGCATATTGTTCCAATCAACACCTTCTACAGAACTAGCATAAACACTGTAATTAGACGAGTCTTCAATAATCGTCTTGTCATTACGGTATTTAATAGTTTGATACGACTGATTGCTCGACATACGGACATAGAACTTACTTGCGTCCAGTTCAGCATAACCACCGACACTATTAAATGCGTCACCGTATTCATCAGCAGTACCGCCAGAATTACCGCCAGTAGTAATAGCAGGAAGCATGTTGATGGTGATGTCGTTATCACCGTCAAAATCGGCATAACCACCAACAGTATTACCATCAACGGTCATCTGCACCGTAATGCGCTGTGCTTCAGCAAGTTTTCCTGCTGTAGCGGCGGTAGTAGCACTAGAGGCAGTGGTAGCAGAATCAGCAGTCGTAGCATGTCCTGCGTTGGTAGCATTAGTCGCATTAGTGGCGTTAGTAGCGTTATCAGCATTATTGGCATGTCCTGCATTGGTAGCATAAGACACGCTATCAGGCATACCAGTTACCTGTGAAGCAGGAATGGTAACGCCAGACGGGATTACACCAGTGTTAAGACAGGACGGGTCAAGAGTAGCATCATCACCAAAGTTGTACTTACCATTGGCATCACCAAGAATAGCCTGTCCCGCACCACCTGCAACAGATGCTTTAACAACACCATACTGAGACGCAGTAGCGACAGGGAGCGAGTCGCGGTCAATCTTGCCATTACCATCACGAAGCACACCAGTATTGGCAACACTGGTCTTCGACATAGTTGCCCCTGCGAATTTAGGCAGTTGCGAATAGCGTTTCGTACCGTCACCAACGACGTACTCAATAGAACCGTTGAAGAGTCGGTCATAGGTAAAGCACATAACACCTTCGGGAATGACAGGATCAATAGCAGTCCAGTTGGTATGAGTATCTCTCGTAGGAGCAATAAGTCGCTTCAGTCTCCTAGTACCAAGAAGGTCAGATTCTGCAAGTTCAAGACTAGAAGGGTCTCCGCAGTTACAATTACAGTTGCAGTTAGTGGTGGTCTGAGACTGCCCACCGCAGTTGCCACCGGGGCAGATATACTGTGTTTCGGACTGATTTTCACCGCAGTGACACGTCAGTCCACCTACACAGGTATCGCCGCAGTTACAGTTCTCATTGCAGTTTTCAGATATGAGTATCGTACTCCTTTCAAAGTGTCCATGTTATGGACGAAAGTTCTTCCTCTGTCGTAGCTGAATCAATCAGTTCGACAAGACGTTTTTCTTCGATAAATGCAGATTCAACATGATCAGCGACCGCACGAGCCATTTCCAAGATTTCAGATGCTTTAAGGGTGAGATATCCATTTGCACCTTTCCAAACTGTGGTAGCTGTCGGGTCAAGCACTGCTGACAATGCTGTTGCTGTAATCATTGCTTGGTCTTCGCGATCAGTAGTGATATGGACATCATGAAACGTGATACCGCTAATCTCGTATTCGTAACGCGCAGAAGCAATTTCTTCTTTTTTAAGTTTTTTCAAATCATCAAGTGTTGGGGGTGGTAAAGGTTGTTCATGTTGCACCTGTTCGGGGTGTTCTTTAGCCCAAGCATCTACCTGTGCAAATTCTTCAACCCATTCATCAAAGTTTGGACAGTTGTACAACATTCCATTTTTTTTAAACGTATAACTACCATCGAGATTAAGTATAAGCTCTTCGTACATGATAACCTCCTATGCTATACGAATAGCCCAGCAATGTGACCTTGTATCAGTAGTATTTAAAGCAGTTACTTTTGTTTTACCCGCCGCAGTTCCGACTTTTGTGCCGATTGACGTACTGTTGGCATTAAAGCATTCTATTACATAAAACCAAGTTCCCCCCGATGGGAGAGTAAATTCCTTACCAGTTGATGTTCCACACTGATAAAGCTGACCTACACCACTAGAATTATGTGGATAAGGCATTGCATTAACGTCTGACGAACTCATACTGGCCCATACCGCAGTTCCTGAAGAACTGTATTTAAGGAATTGACCAGATGATCCACCACTAGGAATATGTTTATTCCCTGCTGTGGTCGGATGGGTATAGACGGTATCCGTGAACTTCGCATCAGAGGGGACAGACTTCTCAAGCTCATAAGTACAAGCGGTCGCCACTCCAGAAGTATTCACATAGACTGGTTTTGTCGCAGAACCAATCGCTGTATCCGTCGTGTGACAGACAAGCGTTCCGCTAGCTTTTGGCAAATAATTACTACGGTGTGATGTGTCTCCCGCATGACCTCTTATTGTGCTGTACTTACCCTTGTCGTTATAAAGGCAGAGGTCTCCTGTCGTATTCCCCGCAGTTCCCACTGCCGTATTGTTGCCAAGCACGATTTCAGTTTCTCCCTCTGCGGAGGTTGTGCCTGCTTTTACTTGAATACGGGCGCTCATTCCAAACTTCGACACACCCTCTGTTGCCGTCGCGTCACTGCTAGAAGCAAGTAGATAGTAATTGGTTGCACTTGATGGGAACGTGATCTTCGTTGCTGTGACCTTTGTGTCGGTGTTATTGTCTGTGCTGTGGATGGTGATGACACCGTTCGCGTCAGATGTAACGGTAGTTGCACCAGTACCAGTAATTTTGATTCGATTGCGTGCAGTTGAATTGTCACACAAGATCAGATGCGTATTCCCGTTCGTTGTGGTGGCATGAGCAACACCATTTGACGCTCCTGCATAGAGATGACTTGTCCAGTGAGTGTCGGTAAAAACTGCATTGGATGGAACATCTGCGGCAACTGTATGTCCACTGATTTTCCCAACAAAGTCATCCGCTGTGATTGTGTTGTTGGTGATGGTAATCGGGCCTTTATACGACGAGCAGTTATTCGCACAGTTCGTGTATAAATTGATCGAACCGTCTGCGACCAGATACAAATTTTCATCGTCGTATTTCTGCAACACAGACGCAAACGTACTGCCAGACTCTCCTGCCGACAGAATCGTTGTCCCGTCACGACTGCCTAATCTAATGCCAGTATTGTAGTTATTTGATGTATTGTCGTTTCCGATATAGTCAATAGGTGATGTTGTATGTGAAATCGAATTTGCCGTGTTTTTGTATGTTACCGAGAGCACAGAAGACAGTGCTCCTGCCGCAGGATGATCTCCTTTATCAAGTGTCACAATGTCCGTCATCGTTCCACCAGACAGAGGTAGATAAGAGTGCGTATGAGTGCTCTCGCTGAATGTTTTTCCTAATGTCGGGGTAATCGTACTTCCAGATATTGACAACGCTGTAATGGCATTACCAGAACCAGATGCAGTGCCGATGGTGTACACGGTATCAGTAAATTTCGCATCGGCGGGAACGGTCTTATGCAGTTGATATGTACAGGCTGTTGCGACACCGCCTTCAAGATAGATCGGTTGCGTCGCGCTACCCACATCACTCGTGCCAAGTTTTGATGCTGTCCCTGCACTTGTAGCGCTACCCGCGCTTATGGCATAGTTCGCACGTGTGGCAGTACCGTTAAAACTAGCGGCAGTTATCATGCCGGGGAAAAATGTATTTCCCTGTTCATCAAGCAACGTCGCGCTTCGATGAAGCTGATAAAAGCGCTCACCTTGTCTTTGACCGTCCGGGAGGATATGGTCACCAATGTACTGCGATATATAAATCGGCTCAGTGCCATTGTCCGCAGTAGCGATTTCGAGAAAACCGTTATCGCCTGTTTCGGCACCTTCCGGGTCTGGGTGGCCCGTAACGCCAGTACGAATCGCCCACAGGTCATCTCCTGCCATCTCACCAGAGAACTGATTAACAGTTTCCACCCCATCGACACCGTAGAGTGAATTGATGCTACCAGTTACAGTATCTCCTGTCTTTTTAACATACAAGTCACTCTCAAGTGTCAACGGGATTGTAACGCTATCGTTGTTGTGTCTGGTATAGGTGAGGGTTCTGCCACTTACAGACAGAGATGTGACACTGGTTGAAATCTTACGTAACCAATTACCAAGCTGTGTAATAAAACTCATAACTGTAACGTCACGATGACGGACGCAGCACCACCGTCCATAACGCAATAATTGTCAAGCAAGTCTACAAAAGCGTTATACGCTTCAACGGACTTCTCAGCCGCTTCATAGGACTTGTGAGCACAACCACATGCATTACGAGCAGTCTGAATGGCAATGTCAGAGCAGTATTTAGCACTCTCTGCTTGAGACAGGGCAATAGAACTGAGTTGATACGCTTTCATCAGTTCCAGTGCTTCTGGAGTCCACGAAAACCATTCAGAACTGTCTGCATGCATACCGTCATAGACCAAAGACTTGTTGAAATCAACTCTGCTGTAGCAACCATCCATGATGATACGACAGTCTTCATCAAAGATTGTCGCGTCTTGTCCATCAATACAGGTTACATAGAGCAGTTTGTGGAGATAGGGAAGGAACTCGTCATACCAACGATGCAACCAGTTCTGCACGGTATGAGCAATGATGTAAGTATTCTGAGCACAGGTATACACGCACTGAATCTGGTCATTGATGTCTTCAAGGGTTGCTCTAAGAGAAGCAATGGCATTGTTCAGTGTGGTGTAATAGGTCTCAATCTTGCTGTTAAGCTGTGCGTGCTCAAACGTATTCTCTGCTCTGAACGATTCGTAATATGCTTTGAGCTGAGAATAGGCGTTCCAGAGCAACGATACTTCATTGCCTGTCCATTCAAGCTCGTCAAGCAGTTCTTCACAGATGTAAAGATTCTGAAGCACACCAAGATCAAGGTCATCAGCTTCGATCACAGAGCCGTCTTCGTAATCCACCAAGGGCAGATCACGGGGCGTGACTCGCTCGATCATAAGCTGCTGCCCGCGAGCAGGGACGTTGTAGGGTCTGAGTTTGGGTGTGGACGTGTTAATCCATTCAAAAATCGGATATTCGACCGTCCGTTTTCGAGTGTCGGGGTCGATGCCCCAGACGTGGATATGCGAGCGGTCAATGAACGGGAAGGGTACAGAGAAGTCCTGTACGGTCCCGGTGGAAGTATAGGTTACACGGGAATACGTGAGGATGCCTCCTTTCGCTTAAATTGTACGGCGGTGACGGGTATAGTTGAGATAGACGTTGGCACTGAGTACGGTCATGGGGAGCCAGTCGTCAGAATGAATCGCCACCGAGATTTCATTATTGCGACCTCGACAGGGGACAGTGAATTTGCCGCTTCTTAAGACAGGCGAACCGAAGATGCCTGAACTGAGCTTGGCCTGCTGCTGAGAAACGTAATTTGAGTCGGTGTCATAAATCTTGTTATGCACCTGTACCAGAAATGTTCCTGTTGCCGTAAAGTCAAGTTCCCACCGCTGGAGCTGCACTCGGCCTGATGCAAGTGAGAGCTGTGTGTCATTGGAGTTGGACGTGGTAGACCAAACTTCACTGAATTCAAAGTAGCGGTGGAATGTCTGACCGACATATACCTTGCTGAAATCGTCAGGAAGGGTTAAAACAGCCCCTTCTAGCTCATACTTTGCATGAGGCAGGGGAATATACTCACCTAATGCATTAGGCACCAATACAGTCATTTTTGAGGGCAATGCGGGCATATACGGTAAAATGACGGTCTTACCGGGATTCTCGTACTCGATATAGTAATCGAGCGACGGGACGTAGTTCAGCTTATCCCTGCTACGCTTCGTCATGAAGTCCATCGTCGCTATGATGCGCTGACCGTTATGATCGATCTCAAGCCACAAGACCGAGTTGCGGAACGCCATGTTCTTGATCTCACCGTCAATAACCTGACGGCTCCAAGCTGACTGGAGCTTTTGCTGTCCGGCAATATAGAACTGGTAGAGCCAGATGGTGTTCGGCGTCTTGCTGCTGAACAAGGCGATGACTGAGCTGGTCTGCGAAGCGGTGAGGATGATAGGATTCTCATGTTCTACAAGGTCGGGGACATGAGAAGTGATGCAGATACCTTCCTTGGTAGCTGTGGTGTTATCGATCGCATACTCGTAAAGCTGATCGTTACGATTATCAGTGTCAACAAAGTAAACGCGAGCACCAATAACGGGAAGTCCTGCATCAGGCAAACAGGTATAGGCCGTAGTGGGCAGGATAGCCGCAGTCTTAGGACTGAGTGCTTCAGGCGTAGTCAAAGTGTACTGACGCTTCTTCGACCAGAAGATGAGATTGTCCTGTACTGTAGTTGTGGCAAGGATGTCTGAATAATCATCGACAGCGATGTGCATATCGATGGGGTCAGCATCAGTCATAGTCTGAACAGTTTCGGGGAAGAAGTTCTCCAAATCTCCTGCTGCGCTCATGCTCACGCTGTCACCTGCAATGAAACCAATGCGGTTTCGATAGACGAAAGCATTGGTGATGGGCTTGTTCACAAACGAGGGGAACGGAGCCGACTCATCGTCACCGACTTTACGCTCTGTCCAATCAACAGCTCTAAATGTCCATGTATCGTTAATCATGTCATGAATCAGCACATGAGGCATAGTAGCGTTGTTGAATTTGACAGGCTGATCGGGTGCAGCGCACTCTTCCCAGATGCCTTTTACAAGCTGGCCTGTTTCTGTGTTGTTTGTCACTGCATAGGTCAGGTTGCCTGGATTGGAGGGGAAGCGGTCTGCAAAGGTGATGATCGTCCAGCGTCCGTAAGAGACGTTCTTCACTGTCGTCTGGAATGAGGGGACATTGGTGCAGGAGACTTTTGTTCCCGCCTTGATCGGCGTGTAGCTGTTGATCTTTGCGGGGTCAAAGTAACCGACGATCTCATGAGACTCGACTTCATCATTGGTGTTAACCCACGAATATGGTGAAGTTTCGCCTGTACCCCTGAATCGCACGTAGTAGTCATCAGCAGTAGAGCCGTTTGCACCTGAGATCATGCAGATCATACCGTCAACGGCGATGGTAGGAAGATCGGTAAATTCCTTGATTTTGTAAGTTGTCAGACTGGAATAGGTGTTGCCTTTGGTATCGGCAAGACCGACATTGAACTTGTCACCATCTTTACGGGTAATGTAGATCACCGAAGACGCTGTGATGATATTAAAATTAGCCGCGATTGTACTATTCGATAAGAGTTGTGATGTAAGACTGGAAGCTACTTCTTGAGTGGATACGGATTTCGATGTATCGGTGGAGTAGCCGAAACTAGCCTGTACACCGTCTACGGTCAAGCTCCACGTTGTGCCGTGATTGACTTGTTTGATATGGATTAGCGCCTGATTCTTGCGGGGCGTAAGGCTGTCAGGGTCGATCTGTGCGGTCTTAGTACGGTTGACAATGTAGCAGTAGTCAGCGACAGGCAGGATGCGATAATTGTCTCTCGGCGTTTTACCGTCAGGGAGAGCAAGATAAGCAAGGGCGTTATCAATGTCCTGAACGTCCTTGACGTTTCCTTCTAAATCCTCGACACGGATGCCAGATTCACTAATCCAGATATTATGCTGAGTGTTCTCATCACGGTCGAGGATAAAAAATGCTCCATCGTCGCTGTAAGACGACGAGGAGCGAAATTTCAAAGAGGGTCGTACTGTCAGCCCAAGAGCAGGCGAACAGATAAAATTCATTTGATCTTCACACTGATTTGTCAGACGAGTTTCAGGCGGTTGTCTGGAGATGCCCCCAATAAGATTGGGGATGTTCTTAATCATTACGGTCATCGGGAGAACTGTACCTGAATAAGCGGGTCAATAGAGACCATATAGCCGATATGAGAATTTGCCTGTCTGGTATCGGCAGCAAGGAGATCAGCTCGCGCTCTAAGCTCGTCCTGCGCAGTCCATTTCTCACGGTCAGTGTCGCCTGAACTGACGACATCAAACTTGCGGCAGGCGCGAATGAGGATGTACTGCTTTGCTTCGTAGGGAAGTTCGTCAAAGTCGAGGAACAGGGCTATATCAGCCGTGAAAGGTCTTGAGAAGATGAAAGTATGATTCGCCCTATCGTAGAGCTTCTTCCCACGAATTACTACGTCTGTAGGCCCCCAGAAGGGCGTTGTGTGGTTGTTTGTTGGGACGATGCGAATGATGTTGTCAGGAACGTGAATGATTCCTTCTTCATCAGGTGTGAAGGGGTAGTCATCTTCACTGTTGAAGTCCCATTCTTCGGTTTGGACTTCACGAGATACCTGGGTAAGGATTTGCCGCGCAATGAGCACATCTTCGTTCTGAACGCCTGTGAGACGGTTGACGGGCGCGGCTCCGATAGTCTCTAGCATAAGATTGATGGCGTCGAGTTCGGTGAGTGAGTGTGGCATAGGGTCCTTTCTTTAAGGTAATGGAGAATTACGTTGTAGATCGCGCAAGTGCTTACGACGGCGAAGTGCTTTTCCCCATTTAGTGTTATGTCTTATATAATGTCCTGCATAGTGTCCGGCAAGAGCAGCACCGCTCAAAGGTGGCCCATAAAGCATAACATTTTTCAAGACATCAAGTCCTTTTTTATACTGGTCTTCCTTCGCTTCGTCAGTCCAAGCACCACCACCGGGGTTAGTCTTTACAAGGTGAGTTGTCATGGGCCTCCTGTGTTAGAATACAAAAAATCCCCTCTGCCTGTAGAGAGACAGAGGGGATTTGTGTTTTTGTTTTAGGCTTGGTCTGGGTAATACTGCAACATTAAATCATCAAACGTGGTATCGTTCGGAGACAGTTGATTGTGCTCATATTTATAAAAATATGTTGCAAAATCACGAGCACACTCCATAGCTCGTTCGTATCCCATTGTCTTAATGTCCTCTGGATTCGGTTTTGTTTCAGCTAAAATAGTGTCAAGAGATTTGTGATCTACACTATAATTTAAGATTGAAACAACAAGAGCGAGAACAATGATTGCGTATACCACGTTGATTCACCTCTTTAATAAGCGGGTTTAGCGTCACCAATTACATCAATAAGTGCTCCAAGAGCCGCAGTACCAAATTTACCGGCCTTAAAGCCCTTACGAGCTGCTTTTCTGAGGCGTGTTACATTTGTGCTCTGAGAACCGCTGAGACCAGCGCCACTCGGATTTTTCTTCAAGAAAAGATTCTGCGGTGTTACACGTTCAAGTACCCGCTTACCGGCATTGCTCCCAGTATGAATGACTTCTCTATGCATGCCACCTTTACCGCCGGAGCCAAACATGGTGTTCCACGCTCCTTTAGCTCCGGCAGCACCCGCAGCAAGCGTTAACGATTCGCTAGGTCTTAGCGGCGTACCAGGCATATTTCTATTAGCCCATCTATCTTTTGCCGCACCTTTGGCAAACTCGCGGGCATTGAACTTAGGCTGCGGAGGAGAAACGGGAGCTTTAGTCTGAGGCTTCGGGGTCTCATTTGCGCTTACACCGCCGTGCTCGTCGACCTTAACCTTCTGCCTGAATCCACCAAGAGGGGGAGGCGTGCGGTCGGGGTTGAACTCAGCACGGGGCTTGGGCGCTTCACCTACCTTGCCGCCAGTGCGAGGATGCGCCTTAGTGGGGTCATCATCAACAGGGCGAGCGTTTGCGGTAGGGTACTGAGGCGTGGGAACTTTCTTCTTAGGAGCAGGAGGGGCCGTTTTGGTCTTACGACTTCTCCTAGGTCTGCTTGGAGCAGCAGGGGCCTTGATGCCTTTTGCACGAATGTCGCGAGCATCTGCAAGGTCTACATCTTTCTTTCCCGTAACACGCTGTGCGTTGCGGTACTCAGAACGAGACACAGGACGACGACGGGCCATCTGCGCTTTAAAGCCTCGGCCAAGTTCAGGCTGATTGTCAAGCAGGGCAATTACGTTTTTACGTGCCACTATTCTAAGTTCTCCTTTCGTAAAAGTAAAGAGTTAAGGCGGTACTTTTTGACAAAATTGTAAAAAGTACCGCCTTAACTAAGGTTTTACATGTTGCTCGGAGTGGTCTCAGAAGTGACGGTAGGCGTAGTGCCAGTGCCGTTCGCGATCTCGATAGCAAGACGAGGATCAAGAACGCCGTGTCCCATAGCATAGGACGCAGTGATGAGCTGGCCTTCGAAAAGAATGCGGACTTCACTGCCGGACATTTTCACACTAACGTCCTTGAGCTTGACGGTGCCAACAGCGCCGCGATGAGCGACGATAGCAACAGAGTTGGTGAAGTCGCCCGTGTAGTCGTTGTTCTCGCCCTTGATGCGCTGGGTGATGTTGAGGCCGTTGGGCAGGTTCATGCTCTTCTTGATCGGCATATTGGCAATGCTGTCGAGCTGCACGTTCTTGATGCTTCCCGAACCGCCGTAATCGCGGTTGATGAGGTCTTTCACCTTGGTCAGCATGTAGTACTGGGCAGGCTTAACGACGATAAAGCGGTCGCTCTCAGGGGCATCCTTTTCGTCAAGGGTCTGAGCAGCGGCGAAGATGCAGTCAGCCAGGCGCTCGCCGTCAGTGGAAGCATTGGCGGCAGAAATCACAGAACCGCCGGGGTGATCGAGGTTCTTGGGGCCGGAACGAGCTGCAAGATAGAACAGACGGGCAATACGCTCGTCCATTGCGTTGGCAAGGGCCTCGCCCTGCTGATGTGAGAACTCCTGACGAACGTCAAGGTGGAGCATGGCGTCCTCAAGGTCATCGATCATCAGGTCGGCAATCAGAAGGCCATCGACGTTGATGACAGTCTTCGAGATCGGCGGGTTGTTGCTGCCGAGGATCATGCGTCCTTTCTCGTGGTAATGAGCACAGGCAGTGCCGGTGTAGTAGAAGGTGGAGCTGTTGCCGTGCGTGATGGTGTGGACTCGGTGCAGATCACGGAAAATGCACTTGCGGTCAAACGCCTTCATGATGTCAAGCTTGTAATTAGTGATGAAGAGCGCCTTGGCTTCAGGGGTATCCCAATCGGTAGGGATAGCTCCGTTGTTAGCGCCAAGCCATGCCATACCGGCAGTCACAAGCTGATGATTATAAATAGAGGGCTGTACAAGATTAGGTATAAATATCAAACTCCTTTAATAATAAAATTAGTTGTTCACAAGGAACGGCGTCTTCATAAGACGCTGATTAAACTGCCTCGCGAAGGCAGGGTCGGTATACATGCGGGGATCTTCCTGCATCGCATACGCTTCTTCCGGGGAACTAAAGCCCTGAATAGGGGGTTCTCTCGTACCTGAATATCCTTCATAGTCTGCTTCTTCAGGATAGGGATTATCCTGCTGATACCGATAAAGAAGCGCCTCAACAGCGATCCTGGCACGATCTGCGTCACCAGAATTCACTGCCTGGTCGTAAGCGGTCTTTTCTCTCGGAGTCATGGTCTGCGCAGCGTACTGCATAAGGACGGCATAATTCTCTTCACCGCCTGCGTAGCCTTTCACATGGTCGCACCAGCGTTCATAAAGAGCGACCTGTCCGGCACAGTAGGAATCGACCATACTGCGGGGCATGCCTGCTTCTTTGAGCTTGGCGTAGCTTTCGTCAGACAGTTCGCCGTTCTCAGTGTACTCCTTGAGCATGACATCATAATTAAGTCCTTTTTCCGAAAGGAAAGCTGCTACGTTGTCTGCTTCTTTAGCGTTATCTTCGATCTCATCGGTGAGGGCATCAGGGTCTTCCTGTTCCTCACCCTCCTGTTCCTCTTCAGTCTCCTCATATTCAGGGGGAGTCCCTACAGGGTCATCCTCCACATAATCTTCAGGGGGCTGGGTAGGATTCTCGACAGGCTGCGGCGTAACGTCTTGAACGGACTGTTCACCGTTCTGTTCGTCAACAGTTACTTCAAATGTCTGTTCCATTATTACTTATCCTTTTTAGCGTAAAACGTGGTTCTCGTGATACCGCCGCCCATGTCATCAGTTTTAGCATAACACGGAACGGTGTAGGGCTGCTGCGCCAGATTGGCCATATTGGCAGTAATAGTACCAGGCGCTTCTTTCGTATTCTTAGCCATGATAAGTTCTCTCCTTTACTGCCCGGACGACGTGGGAGCGGCTGCTGCCTGTTGGGCTTCAATGCCTTTCCCCATGAGGTTTCCGAGCTGATTAACCGCATTCGGTGCAACACGGTCGAGCAACTGCGTCTGCTGCTGCTGTTCCTGTTCCTGTTTAATCTGCTCATCTGTTTTGAGCAGAGATGTGTCATCGATACCAATCGATGATGCCAATGCCGTCATAAACGCACTTACATTCAGATACTGAAACGATGCCTCTCCAAGAGTCTTGGCACAGACATCGATAAACTGAGTAAGACGATTGGTATCCTGTCCTCTTCCGAGAGCATCGATACCAGTTACGATCTCTACATCGACCTCGTCTCCAAGGTCAGGCAGAAGATCCGTCTTCTTCATGTAGTACATACGAAGTTTAATATAAGGTCTCTGGAATTCGGCAGCGAGGATGGAGTACATGCCTCCTAGAGCTGACTCAAGTTCCTGTGCCATATAACGGATCTCTTCTGCTGTGACACGTTCAGCATCGCGCTGAATCGCGGAGTTGAGCAGATATGCCCGGGACAAACGCTGAGTAAGGTCTTTGACCATCTCTGCCGCTGTCTTAAAGTCATTTGTCTTCTGTACCTGAAGAACAGTGACTTCATCAGCTTTACCTGCAAGGATGCCAAGGTTGGGGGCTTTCTGAAGCTGTTTGGGTTTAACAGTACCGTTAGGATTGACCAGAAAGTTTACCTTTGCCGCAGCAGCAGCTCCGTCAATCAGGGCATGCATCAGGGCATCGAGTGCTTTATGGTCTCCAAGATACTTTTCTGTATAACCTCGTCCGTAATCTTCGCCGTTGACACGGTACATGCGCAAAGCAAGCCAAGGGCATGCGTCATCGGGATACGAGCGTTCGCGTCCGATCCACATTGTTTTGCATTCCTGCCGGACTGTCCAACCTCCACCGGGTTTTCTCCGGATCTGCGTGTACAGCTTGTAGTAGTTGTCACGGGAACGAGGCTTGTCCCGCTCTTCGGGCTGGATCTTGCCAACACGTTCCTGGTCTTCAGGTGAAAGAAAACGAGGGTCGATCTTTTCGCAAACGATGATCTCGACTGTTTCTCCTCTCGGATTCCGTCTAACGACATAATCCCGAAGGGAGTACATCTTCATTCCGTCAGGTCTGACATGCAGCAGTGCGTTACCAGTAACAAGAAGATGAGGAATCACTTCAGCCAGAACGACACGATCACCGAGAGACTCGATATGAGCTGTGACCATCTTTTCAATCTGGGCAAGCGTTGCTTCTATTTTCTGCCACTGCTTTTTCTCTTCAGGACTTGCAGGATTTTTCTCCACACGCAGCCTGAAGGGAGGTCTGTTGGGAGGAAGGATGATAGACAGGATACGTGAAGACAGTGATGTCACTCCTTCTGCTCCGGCACTCTGCCAGGGTGATTCAAGCTTTTCACCGTTCTGATCCTGAGGCGGGAACAGATAGGGGTCTGTCAAACGTGAACATTCTTCCGCACGATGACAGTAGTTTTCACGATAACCAGTAAGAAAATTGTAACGGCTCTCAAGAGTTTCATGAGAGCCGTGTACAAACGTATCTGCGTATTTATTAGACTGGGACATTCAGACCTGTACCGCTATTGCCGACAGCAGCGACATTCAAGTCGGTACGCTTTGCTGTCAGTCCCTTGCGCATTTTGTTATAAGCGCCGGCACTCTTGTGCATATCGCTTTCAAGAACCCGCTGAGTGGACTCAGGCGTCGGCTCCGGAGCAGGCGGGGTAGAGTAAGTCGGCTGCTTGGGTGAACCCCAACACAAAGGCAGCACACTCCTTTCTATATAGGTTTTGTTCTCTCGCTATGGTGTTGTTTGATTTTAAAACGTTTCGCATTCAGGACATTTCAGCACCTGGCTGAACTTACTGCCATCGCGATAAATCGTTGTTCCTTTACAGCCTTTCACCCACGCACGAACATAGACATTATAGACATCTTCGACAGTAGCGGTGTTGCGCATGTTGACCGTCTTGCTGACGCCCGCATCGCTGTATTCCTGTGCGACGGCCTGTGTATCGACGTGCCATTCTGGTGAGACGGTGTAGGCGGTGGCGAAGATTCGGTCCTGCTCTTCGGGGGAGAGGTGATCGTGAATGCCTTTTTCTACGCACTCCTGATACACAGGGTCGTAAATGTCTTCGGTGTGAGGATTGCCGTAGTTGTCCGTATATGTGCGTGTGTGGTGCAGGCTGAAAACCGGCTCGATGCCGGAACTGACGCCCGCGATAAGGCTGAGAGTGCCGGTAGGGGCGATGCAAGTAAGGGCTTTGTTCTCTGGGCCTGCGGCTTGTTTGGCAATGGATTTGAGGGTACTCATGACGGTGTCAAGCAGATTCAGAGCTTCATCACTGTCATAGGGGATGCCCTTGTAATAGAGCATGTGAGCATATCCCATGATGCCGAGTCCGATTTTTTTAGTCCGCTTAACAGCTTCTGCGATCTCTGGAAGCGGATACTGATTGACTTCGATCACGTCACGGAGGAAGCGGACAGCGGTGACGATAGTGACTTTGAACTTGTCCCAGTCAAACATGTAATCGTCATCAAGCATGTTGACGAGGTTGATGGATCCTAAATTACATGCTTCGTTCGGCAGCAGGGGTTGCTCACCACATGGATTTGTGGCATTGAGTGTGCCAAGCTCTGGCGTGGGGTTGTCTGCTTCCAAAGCATCAAGAAAAATGACACCGGGGTCGCCTGTCTTCCACGCGCTTTCAGCGATCTCCATAAGGAGGGCGTGTTCCTTGGTTGTGGGGTCTACTGCCTTTGACATGAATTCGTTGGTCAGGCCTACGCTGAGGTTGAAGTTGTGGATTTCGCCATCTTTGTCCTTGCAGTGGATGAACTTGCGAATATCAGGATGGTCACAGTCGAGGATTGCCATGTTCGCCCCTCGTCTCATGCCGCCCTGCTGAACGATGTCAGTGGACAGGTCGAAGAGGCGCATGAAAGAGACAGGGCCAGAGGCACGACCATTGGTGCTGTTTACCTGTCCACCTTCGGGACGGAGAGCAGAGAAATTAAAGCCTGTACCACCGCCTGACTTGTGGATCAGCATCTGTTTCCTGAGGGCCTCACAGATGGACTCCATGCTGTCCTCAATACCAATCACAAAACATGCCGAAAGCTGACCATGAGGATAAGGCCTTCCTGCGTTCATAAGGGTGGGGGAGTTGGGGAGAAAGTCGAGGGAAGACATGAGTTTGTAGAACTCGTTTTCCCAATAGCTACGCTGATGTTCCGGCTCGGCCTGTGCGACACAGTGCGCGACTCTGTGGAACATCTCGTCAGGTGTTTCAATAACTTCGCCCCTGTCGTTCTTCCACAGATAGCGGTCTGCGAGAATGTCAAGGGCTAGCGGGGTCAATTTTGTATGCGGCATTCGTACTCCTTTTATCATCATCAGGTGGCGTTACGCGCACCCGGTCGGTCAGTTTGCACATGCGGTCAAAGAGGTCGTCGATCTCGGCAAAGACAAGTTCAACGTGCTCATAGAGATCATCGATCGGTGCGTCGCATGCGTTCATTTGTTTTTCTGCCCCGCTCACGAAAGCGTGGGCGAGGCAGATTTTTGAGTAGAGGGATTCTAAGAATTCGTCAGTGTAATGGTCTTTAATCGTGTGCGTAGACATCTGCTGCGTATTCGGCCTCCTCAAACTGAGTCGCAAGCGCGTCTACCTCAGCTAACAGAGCATCTACCTGACGAGAGACATCAGGATTACCTTCGACTTTGTAGAGGACAGACTCTAGCTGCGCGTAAGCTTTATTGAAACTCTCGATAATATCTTCTC
>Ga0326513_10000205_pt1 | contig 47371 bp, 36 predicted proteins | sample 2_2465_0518_D_FD_203654 | JGI IMG/M metagenome (GOLD analysis project Ga0326513, IMG submission 203654) | Bovine rumen microbial communities from UC Davis, California, United States - 2_2465_0518 | ecosystem: Host-associated > Mammals > Digestive system > Stomach > Rumen | place: USA... | reverse complement strand
TCATAACCCAGAGGTCCATGGTTCAAATCCATGCCCCGCTACCAATGGAAGGCCGGGAATCGCAAGATTACCGGCCTTTGTCGTACTCTCACGCTGCCGTGGGATGTTTGGCGGTAATTGCCGTTACCTATTTATCTTCCCTGTCGTCATCACCGTGATCCCGTTACAGTGATTCACGCCGGTGGGCCATGACCAGGATCAGGATGCCCGAAGCGAGCGCCATCAGCGCCATGACGACGGCGAAGACCACATCACTGCCCGTCGAGGCAAGCGGTTTCTCCGGCTCACCGGGTTGCTCGACCTCCTCATCGACCGGCTCCTCCGGTTCCTCCGGCTTCTCTTCCTCGGGTTCCTCGATCACCCTCGCCTGCTCCCACTGGTCATCGTAGGCGCTGGCGGCGGGCATGACTCGATCATCGCCGGGGAACGTCCATACGAACGCATACCAGCCGTGCTCCTCGGCGACGATGTTCACCGGATCACCGTGCGCGTCCAACGCACCGGCACCCACCCGGATGCGCCCGTTCCTGGCCGGCACATCCCATGTGCCGATCAGCTTGTGATGTTCATCCTCCTGCGGCACTTCCGCACCGGACGGACGGTATTCGTCATCGCTGCCCGGATCATCCCTGTCACCGGACCACCACACGCTCACCTTCGCATACTCCTCGTCGGCGCCGATGCCGAACTCCTCATCTCCCTTGAACTCGCCATGATCCTCGGGGAATCCGGTCACGGTGATGGTGTCGCTGAGCTGCGCACCCAATGACGGGCTGTGCTCGGTGATCGTCGACTCCACTTCCACTTTGGCACGGTTCACGTTCGTCTCCTCGGCTTCAAGGAACATGCTCACAGCATCCTTCGTGACATATTCGCCCGCCTTCCCCGCTTGCTCGGAAGCGTCGAACGCCCACACCCACGTGCCGATACCGCCACGCGACGGCGTACGGTACTGCTCATCGCCGCCCGGCTGCGTCACGGCGGTGACGGTTTTCCTCTGCCCCGGCCCGGTGAACGCTGCGGAACCATACGCCGCAGGCTTGTGCCCACGCTTCGCGATGCGTTCGAGGAACGCCTCGACGCTCTCCCCATCGCCCGGCTTCAGCGGATCGCCCAGCTCATTGGCGCGAATCGCATCGAAATAGTATCCTTTGGCCTGCAACCCCAAGCCTTCGGGCCAATGACTATCGGCACCGGTCACGGTGGATGTGACCTCATCGCTCACCGTCTCACCGGCATCCACGATCTTCCTCGAAGCGACCGTGGTCACACCGGGCGTGAAATCCTTGCGCACCTTGAACGTGATGCCGTCGCCCGACACTTCGCTTTGGCTGCCATAGCATGCGTAATCCTGATTACTCACCAACTGCAATACGCTCGGTACCTCATAACGCGTATCCACCTTCACCTCACCGGCACCGGTGGCATGCCATGCGTGACGAATCGCGGTATTCCCCGAAACACCGCTCACCGTTTGTCCGCCATCATCGAACCGGGCCGGACCGCTCAGACTGACGGTATAGGGAACACCCGCGAGCGCCTTGCCATTGCTTCTCACCAGCACATCCACCCAGCCGGAACGCTTGCCCTCCACCATCTGGCTGGAAACCTGCAAGCCGACCGGCAGGTTCACACCGGCCTCGCTCCACAAACGATCCGCAATCGCCCCCAAATCCGGGTATTGCGCGGAAATAACCGCCCAATGGCGAGCCCACGCCTGCACGTCGAGTTCCATATACCTATGCACCAGCACGCCGATGGCGGCATGCGTTTTCGCATCACGACTGTTCTGATAGCGGTTCGCAAGCCAAGCGATGCGACGTATGTTCTCGTTATCCCCCACCGGCCGTTCAGCCGAATAGTCGCTGCTGGAATCCGCGCCCGCCTTCATGCAGTAGGCGAGCCTGCCATCAGGCAACTGTTTGATTGCGCCGATTAACAGATTCCTGCCGTCGACGCGATACCACAGATTCGTGCCGGGCGGCGGCTCATTCAACGTCGCCGCGAACGCGCTCGCCGAGCTTGCCATCATCATCACGAACGCGATGACGATCGCCGCCAACATGGAAAGGTAGCGCCATGGTTTTGTGGCCATATTCTTCCTCCTATATACATATGGTGTCGCCCTGCCGGCCGCGATGCCGGGGGCTACCACCGAGACTGCCAGATGCCGCACAGACGTTCCACGTTTTCCTCCCCCTGTGGTCGGAACCCCCTTCGCCGGGCGTGTTGTGGATAAATCCAAGCGCCGGTTATGCACATTTCGCCGCTCACGGCACATGTCACGTGAAGTTGTCCACAACGACGGGGGTAATATCCCCAAACTCGTCCACATTCTTCGCTGTCCCGCACATACAATAGGAACGAAACCATTATGAGTAGCAAGGAGAAGGCTGCATGTCGACGAAGACGACCGATAATACAGCAGGGAAGAACGCGGAGTCATCCGCGAAACCGACAACCGGTGCGGCGGAGCGCACCACAGCGAGGAGGACCAGGCGCACCGCCAAGGCCACGCCCATAATTCAAGGCGAAGCCCCGGCTCCCGTCATTCCCGTCACCGAACCCGGACAGTTCGGCCGCGTCAACGTGATGGACATCACCCCGAACGAGGAGCATGGCGTCTTCCCGGCGCGCGTGGAGCTCGGCGAGGCGTTCGAAGTCACCGCGCAGGTGTTCATCGAAGGACGCACCAAGGTCGGCGCGACCGCCGTGGTGCGCAATCCGCGCGGCAAGGAAATGCTGCGCCTGCCGATGACATGCGTGAACCCTGGTCTGGACCGTTGGACCGTGACGTTGAAGTGCGGCGAGCGCAGCGACGTCAAGCCGTGGGAGGACGGCTTCCCCAAGGTGAAGCGTCAGCTCGGCGAGTGGACTGTCACCGTGGAAGGTTGGGAGGACACCTACGCTTCCTGGCTGCATGACGCCGCCATCAAGGTGGAAGTGAACGATGATGTGGAGAACGCGCTGATCTCCGGCTCCCGGCTGCTCGCACGCTGGGCGCTCGCCGATGATTCCAAGCTCAACGCCCGCCAGCGCAAGACGTTGGAGGCCGCGGCCGCGACCATGGCGGACACCACCCTCTCCCCCGAGGAGCGTCTCGCCGCCGCCACCGACGATGCGATCAGTGAACTGCATGCGACGAATCCGCTGCGCGACGGCCTGTCGCCGAGCGCCCCGCAGCGTTTCAAGGTGGAACGTCCGAAGTCCAGCTTCGCCGCCTGGTACCAGTTCTTCCCGCGTTCCGAAGGCGCGACCTTCGATACGGAGACCGGCAAGATCAAGCAGGGCACGCTGGTCACCGCGCTGTCCGGTCTGGAACGTGCGAAGGCGGAAGGCTTCGATATCGTCTATCTACCGCCGATCTTCCCGATTGGCGTGACGAACCGCAAGGGCCGCAACAATACTTTGGTGGCCGGTCCCGACGATCCGGGCTCCCCGTTCGGCATCGGTTCGGCGCTGGGCGGTCATGACACCGTGGATCCGCTGCTGGGAACCATGGATGATTTCAAGGCGTTCTGCGCCCGTGCGCATGAGCTCGGCTTGGAGGTCGCGCTCGACTTCGCCCTGCAGTGCTCCCCCGACCACCCGTGGGTCAAGCAGCATCCGAACTGGTTCCGCACCAAGCCTGACGGCACCATCGCGTTCGCCGAGAACCCGCCGAAGAAGTATCAGGACATCTACCCGATCGACTTCAACGCCGACATGGCCGGCATCGAAAAGGAAGTCGAACGCATTATGAACCTGTGGATCGCCGCCGGCGTGACCTTCTTCCGCGTCGATAACCCGCACACCAAGCCGGTGCGTTTCTGGCAGGATGTGATCGCCGCGGTCACGAAGAAGCACCCCGAAGTGCTGTTCCTCGCTGAAGCGTTCACCCGCCCCGGCATGATGCGCGCGCTGAGCTATGCGGGCTTCACCCAGTCTCACTGCTACTTCCCGTGGCGTAACACCAAGGAGGAGCTCGAAAAGTACCTGCTGGAGACCAACGGCGACAACGGTTACTACCAGCACAACACCTTCTGGCCGACCACGCCCGACATCCTCACCGACTATGTGCGCGACAACGGCGTGGCGGGCCATGCCGTCCGCGCGGTGCTGGCCGCCATGGGTAGCCCGAGCTGGGGCATCTACAACGGTTTCGAACTCGTGGAGAACAAGCAGCGCCCCGGTTTCGAGGAGCAGATCGACAACGAGAAGTACGAGGTCAAGGTGCGCGACTGGGAGGATGCCGACAAGTACGGCATCGCCGAGCTGCTGACCAGCCTGAACAGGATCCGCCGCGAGTATGCCGACGTGTTCAGCTACCACAATGTGAGCATCCTGCCGTCGTCCGATCCGAACATCCTCGCGTTCGCCCGCCACACGCCCGCCGAGCTGACGAGCACCGGCAAGGCCGAAACGCTGGTCGTGGTGGTGAATCTTGACGGTCATAACGCGCATCAGTCGGAAGTGCATCTGGAGATGCCTGATTTCGATATCGATCCGCAGTGGGGCGCGCATATGCGTGAAGAGCTTACGGGCCGTGATTTCGCGTGGAGCTGGGACAACTTCGTCTCGCTCGCCCCGTGGGCCGACGTCGCGCACGTGTTCCACATCGTCCGCTAGTTCCAACATAGTCAGCGATACGACGGGTGCCCGAACCGGAACCATCGATTCGGGCACCCGTCGCCTTACCCATGACGTGCCTGCCGTACTTCGGCGGAAAGAGGTATTGTGGGTATCGGAAATACAACCTGCCCCATCTCAAGGAGAAACGAAATGGCAGAAACCTTCAACGTCGTGGTGGAGATCCCGCGCGGCTCCAAGAACAAGTACGAAGTCGACCACGAGACGGGCCGCGTGTTCCTGGACCGCACCCTGTTCACCTCCATGGGCTACCCGGACGATTACGGCTACATCGACGGCACCCTGGGCGAGGACGGCGATCCGCTGGACGCGCTGGTCATGATCCCGAACTCCGTGTTCCCGGGCTGCGTGGTCGAGTGCCGCGCCGTCGGCCTGTACCACATGGTGGACGAAGCCGGTGGAGACGATAAGGTCCTGTGCGTGCCCGCCGACGTGCGTTTCGATGACATCAAGGATGTCGAGGATGTGTCCGAGTACCACAAGGCTGAAATCAAGCACTTCTTCGAGCAGTACAAGGCCCTGGAACCGGGCAAGGAAGTGCTGCCCGGCGATTATTGGACCGGTGCCGCCAAGGCCGAGGAGGAGATCGTCGCCGCTCGCAAGCGTCTCGCCGAAAGCGAGAAGTGACCGACCGGATCAACCGATGATTCCCGCATGATGGCGGGAAACCGGCGAACCGCGACATCGCATAACGACATCGCATAATGGGAAACCGCCCTTGTTTCGAGGGCGGTTTCTGCGTATCATGTGCCCTTGTAATTGACGACATGCGAACAGTATTCGCTGAATTCAAAGCCCGCCGCAGGTGAGGCAGTTCTATGTCGGTACCCCTAGGCGTAGGCGGTTCACCCCGTCGAGGCCCATCCCGTGGGGAGACCGGCGGGATGAACCTTTGTTCAAACCCATGTTGCAGACATTTCTTATCGCAATTTCCGTTTCCATGGACGCGTTCGCCGTCTCCATCGGCAAGGGATTGACCGTCAAACGGCTCCGCGTGATGGACGCACTGAAAAGCGCCTTGTGGTTCGGCGGTTTCCAGGCGTTGTTCCCCATACTCGGCTATTTCGCGACTTCCACGTTCAGCCGATACGTGACGGCGGTGGATCATTGGATCATTTTCTTCCTGCTCATGCTGATCGGCGGCAGTATGGTGCGCGAAGCGTTCGAGGAGGATGAGGAGAACGCCAAGGAGACGCCGGAATTCGACTGGCATCACATGCTGCCGATCGCGTTCGCGTGCAGTATCGACGCGTTCGCCGTCGGTGTGAGTTTCGCGTTCATGAATCTCAACATCTGGCTGTCTGCGGCCATCATCGGCGTGACGACCGGCCTGTTCGCGGTCGCCGGACTGTGCATCGGCAGGCTGTTCGGCTCGCATTGGCAGAAGCCCGCGCAGATCATCGGCGGTTTCGTGCTGATGCTCATCGGCGTGAAGGTGCTGCTGGAGCATCTGAGCATCATCGGCTTCTGAGAATGCGAGACCGGTACGAACACATACCGGTAGACGACCCGATAAACGCCTGATAAACGAAAGCCCTGCGGTTCACAACCGAACCGCAGGGCTTTTATGTCTCTATCTTGTGTCGCTTAAGCCGCCTGTATCCGCAGATCAACAGCCGACGATCTGAACCAGCAGCGCGGCGGCGAACACCACTAGGCCGAACAACATCACCGGCAGCATGGCCACGCCGACCCACGGTTCACGCGCGTCCTCGGCGGGATCAAGCTCCTTCATCCAGAATACGGACGCGTAGGCGAGCAGCAACGCCACCACGATCATCGCGACGATCAGTGCGACGAATTTCCCGGTGCTCGCTTCACCTTCGACGAACTGGCCGGTGACCACGACGTACGGGAGGAATGCCCATCCCGCCAACGAAATCGATGCGGCGCCGCCGGTCACGCAATGCGACAGCGCACGAATGAGATGCGAACGCTCCTCGCGCAGCATCTGGCGACCGAACGACACCACAGTCAACAGGACGAGCAGGCCTGCGACCGCCGCCGCCCAGCACATCATCGGATACGTATTACGCATGAGATCGTCGTTCAGGATCTTCTCATTCGTGGGAACCAGCTTCTCGCCAAGCGTGGTGGCGGCGAACACCAGCGACAGCAGACCCGTCACCATGCCGATGATGCGATCGGCGACACCCGCGCGGAACGGCCAGCATACGTGGAATACCACCAGCACCACCAGCGCGATGGCCGCAAGGCCGTACACCACCGTCGTCGACATCGATCCTCGTACAGCGGATAGCAACAGCGCCACCACAATGAACACCACATACGCCGCAGCCTGCACACCCAACATCCGTGCGCACCCGGCGCTTCTTTTCTCCACGCTTTCGTTCATGTCAACTCCAGATTCTCGTTCGGCACTCCCCTTATCCTACTCAATCCCCCACACGCCTTACATGTTCTAAACAAAAGGGGTGCATTCTGGTATGCAGCGTGCGTCGCGCGTGTCCACGATGTGCGCGTAAAATATCCACAAATCGACAAGCAAACCGAAACAGGGGGGTTGACGTGACTGATCTGACGCTTATGACGTCCGCCAGCAACCCCGCTTCCGTGCTGCCTTCACTCGCGTTGCTCTCCCATCGCATTCGTGTTCTTCCGATGGATGCCGCCAGCCTGGTGAAGATGCCTGAAAGCACGATTCTTTTCCTTGATGCGCGCGACGATCTGGCCACGGCCAAAACGTTGTGCAATCTCATCCATGCTTCCGGCCTTTCCACACCCATCGTGCTGGTGCTCACCGAAGGCGGATTCACCGTGGTCAACTCGCAATGGGGCATTGCGGACGTGGTGGTGTCCACCGCTTCTCCGGCCGAGGTGGAAGGCCGTTTGAGGCTCGTTTCCGAACGCGGCAATGCGCCAGCGACCATGCTTCCCGCCACCGATGGCGGAACTTCCGCGGTCGACGGGCAGATTCGTTCCGGCGATCTGATCGTGGACACGAACGGCTATACCGCTTCCCTGCACGGCCATCCGATCGATTTGGCGTACAAGGAGTTCGAACTGCTCAAATACCTCGTGCAGCACCCCGGGCGGGTGTTCACCCGCGCCCAGTTGTTGCAGGAGGTGTGGGGATACGACTATTACGGCGGCACCCGTACCGTCGACGTGCATATTCGACGTTTGCGCGCCAAGCTCGGAGGCGAATACGAGCATCTCATCGGCACCGTGCGCAATGTGGGTTACCGTTTCGACCCGCCGGACGAGGAGAGCGAGGAATCCACGGCGAAGTCGACGTCCCTTCATTCCGGCGAATGACAGGCAGTGAATCGTTGCGTTCGCGGGTCGCACAACCCGCCGTACGACCCGGCGGGCGGGAATCCCGCAAGGCCCGCGTGGCACGCATGCACGCGCAATACGACGTGCTGTGCGAAACCTATCCGGACCCCAAATGCGCGTTGCATTTCGAGACACCCCTGCAATTGCTCATCGCCACGGTGCTGAGCGCCCAGACAACCGATAAGCGCGTCAACACCGTCACCCCGGAACTGTTCGCCACCTATCCGACCTGCCGTGATCTGGCGGCGGCCGATCCGGACAATGTGGAACGCATCATCCATCCGCTCGGATTCCACCGTTCGAAAACCCGGCATCTGCTCGGCCTGGCCCAAGCTTTGGACGAACGCTTCGACGGCACCGTGCCGAGCACCATGGACGAACTGACTTCACTGCCCGGCGTGGGGCGGAAAACCGCGAACGTGGTGCTGGGCAACGCATTCCACATTCCGGGATTCCCCGTGGACACCCATGTGATGAGGGTCACCGGCCGATTGCGCTGGCGCAGCGACTGGCGGAAAGCGAACCCCGACCCCGCACACGTCGAACAGGAGATCACGGCCTGCTTCCCACCCGACCAGTGGACCGACCTGAGCCACCGGTTGATTCTGCACGGACGAGCCATCTGCCACGCCCGCAAACCCGATTGCGACCTCTGCCCACTCGCCGATTCCTGCCCGTCGGCACAGTGAACGCCCCGGCATGAACGCTCCGGCATGGCCAACCATCGCACCGATACGTTACCCGCACCGATACACTGGAACATATGTCGAACATGCCGCAGAACCATGAGCAATCGAGCCGCGCCCGCACCAGCAACCAGCTGATCCGCTGGCTCATCTTCCTCGGCATCTCCGCGGTGCTCGCCCTGATCGTATTCGTGGCCGTGCCGACACTCACGCATCGCAGCCCGCTCGGCAACGGCACGGACGCGACGGGAGGCAGCCTCACCGTAGGCGTCACCGATACACCCCAGACGCTTGACATCCGCACCACCGACAGCGATTCGCTCAACCGCGTGCTCATCGGCAACGTCTACCGCACACTGCTTGACCGTGACAAGGACAACAAAATCACCGCCGGGCTCGCCTCGGCATGGACCACATCCGACGACGGCCTCACGCTCACCTTCACCCTGCGCAACGGTATACGATTCGCCAACGGCCACACCGTCGACGCATCCAACGTCGTATGGTCGCTGCAGCAGGCGGTCGCGAACAAATGGCCCGGCGCGGACACCAAACTGGCAGCGCTCGACTCCGTGACCAATCCGAACGCCACAACCGTGGTCATCTCGCTGAAGCACCCGGACGCCACGCTACCGCGCACGCTCGCCGGCCGTCTCGGCATCGTCTACGACAGCGCCGCGGACATCGACTACGCGAAGCAGACCATGGGTTCCGGCCCCTACACGGTCAAAAACTTCGAACCCGGCAAACGAGTCGTCCTTAACGCAACCGAAGGGTCCAAAGCCAAGACAAGCACCGTCACCTTCGAGAACTACGCCAGCGACCAAGCCCTGATGAAGGCCACGCAGGCGGGCGGCATCGACCTCGCGCTGCCAGCCGACCCCGCTTCCACGGCAAACCTCACCAACGATCAGAACTTCCGCATCGCCACCGGCATCAGCGAAACCAAGGTCGTTCTGCTGTACAACAACGACGCCGACTCCATCTTCTCCGACGTGCAGGCGCGTACGGCACTGCGCATGATGCTCGACAAGACCGCGCTGATGAAGGACCGTTCCGACGTGGCGCAGGTGCTCGGAGGCCCGATCGGACCGCTCGAACCCGGTTACGAGGATCTCACCGGCCTCATCGCCCACAATGCGGACAGGGGTCGTCAGCTTCTCAGCTACTTCACATCAAGCTATGTCGGCACGCTGAAACTGGTGACCGACGAGACTTACGAACCGTTGGCGAACCAGATTGCGCAGCAACTGCAGGAACAAGGGGTTTCGGTCGAAGTGTCCGCGCTCAGCGCGAACGGTGTGCAGGACAGCATCAGCAAACGCAACTTCCATCTGCTGCTCACCACCGTCGGAGCCGAAGGCGCCGCAAGCTTCGCCGATCCGAACGGCGCATCGCATTACACGAATGCGGACGCGCAGGCGCAATACACGCAGGCCGTGCGGGCGACCACCCAACAGGCGTATGAGGACGGGTTGAAGACGTACGCGCGCACCGTCAGCGGCACCGCGGCCAGCGACTGGCTGTACGCCCGCAAGACCGCCCTCGTCGCCTCCACGCAGCTCGCCGGATACTCGGCGCAGATGATCGACGAACACCTGCCCCTCGCCAACATCGCCAAGCAATGATCGCCTCCACCCCGCTAGGGCGGAAAATGGCGCTTTCTTGTCATGCAAAAGCCTTAAACTGGCGCGTATGACTGAAGCCAAATCCATCGACGCAAATCTGACCCCGCTGCCCGACAAGGTCGGCGTGGACGGTCTGGAAGACAAGTGGCGTGCCGTCTGGGACAAGAACGGCACCTACAAATTCAACAACACCCGCGACCGCAAGGCCGTGTACTCCATCGACACCCCGCCGCCCACCGTTTCGGGCCACCTGCACGTGGGCCACGTGTTCTCCTACACGCACACCGACGTCATCGCACGTTTCAAGCGCATGCAGGGCTACGACGTGTTCTACCCGATGGGCTGGGATGACAACGGCCTGCCGACCGAACGCCGCGTACAGAACTACTACGGCGTGCGCGTGGACACCTCCCTGAAGTACGATCCCGATTTCAAGCCGCCGTTCGAAGGCACCGACGGCAAGAAGATCGACGCCAAGGATCAGGTTCCGATCTCCCGTAAGAACTTCATCGAGCTGTGCGAAAAGCTCACCGCCCAGGACGAGAAGCAGTTCGAAGCCCTGTGGCGTTCCCTGGGCCTGTCCATCGACTGGACCCAGACCTACCACACCATCGGCAAGCACCCGCAGCGCGTGGCACAGAAGGCGTTCCTGCGCAATCTGGCCCGCGGCGAGGCCTACCAGAAGGACGCCCCCGGCCTGTGGGACGTGACCTTCCAGACCGCAGTGGCCCAGGCCGAACTGGAATCCCGCGAATACCCGGGCTTCTACCACAAGGTCGCCTTCCGCTTCGAAGACGGCACCCCGATCTACATCGAAACCACCCGCCCCGAACTGCTGGCCGCCTGCGGCGCACTGATCGCGCACCCGGACGACGAACGTTACAAGCAGTACTTCGGCCAGTACGTGTACTCGCCGCTGTTCCACGTCAAGGTCCCGATCCTCGCGCACAAGGCCGCGGAAATGGACAAGGGCGCGGGCATCGCCATGTGCTGTACGTTCGGTGACGTCACCGACGTCGAATGGTGGCGCGACCTGAACCTGCCGCTGCGTTCCATCATCCAGCGCAACGGACGTATCGTCATGGACGTGCCGGATTGGATCGAAGACGAGGAAGGCCGCAAGATCTTCGAGGAGACGGAAGGCAAGACCACCTTCTCCGCACGCAAGATCATCGTCGACCACCTGCGCGAATCCGGCGATCTGGACGGCGAACCGACGCCGACCAAGCGTATGACGAACTTCTACGAGAAGGGCGACAAGCCGCTGGAAATCGTCACCTCCCGCCAGTGGTACCTGAAGAACGGCGGCACCGACGAAAAGCTGAACGCCGAACTCATCGAACGCGGCAAGGAACTCAACTTCCACCCCGACTTCATGCGCGTGCGCTACGAGAACTGGGTGCATGGCCTGAACGGCGACTGGCTGATCTCCCGCCAGCGCTTCTTCGGCGTCCCGTTCCCGTTGTGGTACCCGGTGAAGGAAGACGGCACCCCGGATTACGATCACCCGATCACCCCGAGCGAAGACATCCTGCCGATCGACCCGACCGACGACGTGCCGGAAGGCTACACCGAAGACCAGCGTGACGTGCCCGGCGGCTTCACCGCCGAGCCCGACATCATGGACACTTGGGCCACCTCCTCCCTCACCCCGCAGATCGTAACCCGCTGGGAGGAACCTGGCGAAGAGAACCAGGCAATCTTCAACGCCACCTTCCCGATGGACCTGCGCCCGCAGGGCCAAGACATCATCCGCACCTGGCTGTTCTCCACCGTGGACCGCGCGCATCTTGAGAACAAGTGCCTGCCGTGGGCCAACGCGACCCTGTCCGGCTGGATCCTCGACCCGGACCACAAGAAGATGTCGAAGTCCAAGGGCAACGTCGTGGTGCCCGACAAGCCGATCAAGCAGTTCGGCGCCGACGCCGTGCGCTACTGGGCCGCAGCCGCACGCCTCGGCCTGGACGCCACCTACGACGAAGGCCAGATGAAGATCGGCCGTCGACTGGCCATCAAGCTGCTCAACGCCACCAAGTTCGCACTGGCCATCGGCCGTGAGGACGAGAACCATCACGTGGCCGAATCCGCGACCGCGACCTGGAACCCGGCCGACGTGACCGAACCGCTGGACCGCGCCGCGATGGCGAAGATGGCTCTGGTGGTGCGTGAAGCCACCGCAGCGCTGGAAGCCTACGAGCATTCCAAGGCGCTGGAAGCCATCGAGAACTACTTCTGGCAGTTCTGCGACGATTACATCGAACTGGTGAAGAACCGCGCCTACGGCACCGCCGATGCCACCGGCAACGTGCCGAGCGAAGCCGCGGTCAAGTCCGCACGCACGGCTCTGGGCCTGGGCCTCGACGCCTTCGCCCGCCTGCTCGCACCGTTCCTGCCGTACGCCACCGAAGAGGTGTGGAGCTGGATGCACGCCGGTGAAGGCTCCGTGCACCACGCCGCATGGCCGACCCCGGACGTGTACGAAGCCGCGGCGTTCAAGGTCGCTCCGGAACTGCTGAACCACGCCGGTGAGGCTCTGGCCGCACTGCGTGGCATCAAGTCCAAGGCGAAGGTCTCCATGAAGACCCCGATCCTCTCCGTGACCCTGGGTGTGGCGGACGACGTGCGCGAATCCATCCAGAACGCGCTGGGCGACATCGCCGAAGCCGGACGCGTGGTCGGCAAGATCAGCTTCGCCGGCGCGGTCGCCGCGGTGAAAGCCGCGAAGGCCACCGCCGACGCCGCCAAGGAAGCCGTGAACAAGGCCAAGACGGAAACCGAGGCTGCGGCCGAAGTCATCGTCGAGGAATCCGAACTCGGCGAGCCGCCGGCCAAAAAGCCTAAGAACAAGTGAGTAACCTGCGCTGAAAATTAGATGGAGCTCCTCATTCCAACGGAATGAGGAGCTTCATCATATATAACCTCAAAAAACGCTGTATGGCGGCCTGACGGTCACGCGAACACGTCGAGTACGCCCGGGTCTCCCCCGGCTTCGGCGATGCGCTGATGGCGTTTTTTGGCCTCGGTGACCACGAACTCGCGGTACATCTCCGCGATTTGCAGATCCAAGCCCGCATCGACGGCGATGCGGTGCAGACGTTCGATCTGATAATCCTCACGCTTGGTGTCTTCCGGAGCGAATCCGGCGTTCGCCTTCAGCACGCCGACCTGCGAAGTGGCCTTGAAGCGTTCCGCGAGCAGCGAGACGATCGCGGAATCGATATTGTCGATGGATTGGCGCAATGCCTTGATTTTCGCCACGGCCCGGGCGGTTTCCGGATGCTGTTCGGCCTGTGCCGAATCGATGGTGGTCTTCTGCCAGTCGCTATGTTCGGAATCACTCATATGTGCAAGACTACCCCACCGAATGGCCACAGCGTGCGCCGAAACCGGTGACGTCACACATATGCGAAGCGGGTTCCGGTATGGCACCGAAACCCGCCGTATCCGGTCATGCGTGAAATCTCACAGCCGGAACACCACGCCCCACCGAATCAGTTGCCGTTGGTGGCGTTGCTCGCATTGGCCTGCTGCACGATGGCCGCCAGGAAGTCGCGGTTGGACGCGGTCTTCTTCAGACGCGGCACCAGGGTCTGGTAGGCCTGCTCGGCCTCCATGCCGCCAAACAGACGACGCAGACGGTAGATGATCGGCAGTTCCTGCGGATCGGTGATGAGCTCCTCGCGGCGGGTGCCGGAGGCGTTCACATCAATGGCGGGGAACATACGCTTTTCCGCCAGTTCGCGGCTCAGACGCAGTTCCATGTTGCCGGTGCCCTTGAACTCCTCGAAAATCACCTCATCCATCTTGGAACCGGTTTCCACCAGCGCGGAGGAGATGATGGTCAGGGAGCCGCCGTTTTCGATGTTGCGGGCCGCGCCGAAGAACTTCTTCGGCGGGTACAGCGCCTGCGCGTCCACACCGCCGGACAGAATACGCCCGGAAGCCGGTGCCGCGATATTGTAGGCACGGGCAAGACGGGTCATGGAATCAAGCAGCACGACCACGTCCTGACCGAGCTCCACCAGGCGCTTGGCGCGTTCGATGGCTAGTTCGGCCACGATGGTGTGATCGGATGCCGGGCGGTCGAAGGTGGAGGAAATGACCTCGCCCTGCACGGTACGCTCCATGTCGGTGACTTCCTCGGGGCGCTCGTCCACCAGCACGACCATCAGATGCACTTCGGGATTGTTGGTGGTGATGGCGTTGGCGATGTTCTGCAGGGTGATCGTCTTGCCGGCCTTCGGCGGGGACACGATCAGGCCACGCTGTCCCTTGCCGATCGGGGAGACGATGTCCATGATACGGCCGGTGAGCTTGTTCGGCGTGGTCTCCTGCTTGAGTCGCTCCTGCGGGTACAGCGGGGTGAGCTTGCTGAACTGCGGTCGGCCCATGGATTCCTCGACGCTCATGCCGTTGATGGAATCGATGGACTGCAGCGGCACGAACTTCTGACGCTGGTTGCGACGTTCGCCTTCGCGGGGTGCGCGGATGGCGCCGTGCACGGCGTCGCCCTTGCGCAGACCGTACTTCTTGACCTGGCCCATGGAAACGTACACGTCGTTCGGACCGGGCAGGTAGCCGGAGGTGCGCACGAACGCGTAGGATTCCAGCACGTCGACGATGCCGGCCACCGGCACGAGATCGGCCTGCTGATCATTGCGATCGGCGCGATCGTTGTTACGGTCGTTGCCACGGTCGTTACGATCGTTACGGTCGTTACGGTCGGCGCGGGCGGATTCGCGGTTGTCGCGATCCGTACGGTCATCACAATCATTGCGGTCGCGGCCGCGCAGACGGCGACCACGACGGTCCGTGCGATCGGCGCGATCCTCGCGGGTGCGACGCGCATCGTCATCACCGCGGGATTCCTTGTTGTTGGACGGCAGGGATGAGAGAATATCGTCGAGATCGCGTGCGGTTCCCTCGCTCGGCGTATCCTGATCCTTGCGATGGCGGCGACGGCGCACGTTGCCGATGATCACCTCGTCATCAAGGTCATCGCTGAGGCGACGACGCGGCTTACGCTCACGGCGATCATCGTCCTTCGTGAGACCGAGATCCAGCGTGGACAGCAGGTCCACGGCTTCCTTGGCCGCATCCTTGCCCGCACTGCGCTCACGCCTGCCAGCCTTGGCCGAATCGGTCTTGTCCTTGCTTTCGACCTCGACCTTGGTTTCGTTCTTGGGCTTGGCTTCGATCTTGGCTTCCGCCTGCTCGGTTGCCTGAGACTCGGCGGCCTTCGCGACACCGGCCTTCGATGCCGTGCCCTTCGCGGCACCGGCCTTGGTCTTCGGCGCCTTCACGGTCACACCGGCGGGCGCCTCGCCACCGGAACGGGCGGCCTGAAGCGTGGCAAGCAACTCCGGCTTGCGCATGGTGGAGGTGCCGCGCAATCCCATCTGCTTGGCAAGCTCCTTGAGTTCCGGCAATTTCATGCTTTCAAGATCTTGGCTATTGGCCACGTTATATACCTTTCCACAGCATTCGCCAAACACTGGGCCTTGACGATCTGAAGAGTGAATGCGGCTCCGCGCCGCGGTAAGAATCCACGGCAACCCATGCACGTGAACTTGCTTCACTGTACAACGCCGCCCCGGACAACGCAACACGCGTCCGAATCATAGTTCCAGACAGCGAAAACCTTTGGTTGAAGCCGATCCGAGCCGGTGGGCCCGAACCGATGCGTGCGGTTATGTGACCAATGCGACGGCCATGCGGAACAATCCCATGGATTGGGGAAGAATATGAAAAACGCGCGCCGAATATGCTCGACGCGCGTTACGATGCTGACGGTACCGTCAATCAGCCGATCAATCGATCAGTCCGATCGATCGGCACGAACCGACTACTTCTCCTCGTGATAGGACTTGTCGGTGTTCACGGACCAGACATTCTCCTTGGTCGCCTTGCCGGACTTGATATTGTCAACGGCCTCGATGGCGGTGGCCATGGAGTGGTCCATATTGTTGTAGCGATGCTGGCCGTTGCGGCCCACGCAGTACAGGTTGCCGAAACCGTCGAGGTAGTCGATGACCTCGTCGATGCGATCGTAGGTGTCGAAGTAGGCGGGGTACGCCTTCTTGACGCGTTCACGGTGGGAGTCGATGACATCCTCGGGGTTCTCGATGACACCCATGCGCATCAGCTCGGAGACGGCGAACTTCACCGCATCCTCCTCGCTCATGTTCCAGAAGGTGTCGCCTTCCTCGCAGAAGTATTCCAAACCGATCCACACGGTGTCGTCGACATCCTTGACCAGGTACGGGCTCCAGTTGTTGAACACCTGGATACGGCCGACCTTGTAGCCCGGGTCCTGCACGTAGATCCAGCAATCCGGCACGATCGGCGGGTTGCCGAGGGTGGGGATGTCGGTGGTGTTCTCAAGCTTCAGGCAATTGACCAGCAGGCCGACGGTGACGAAGTCGCGGTACGGCAGGCCTTCGGCCACTTCGGTGACGGCTGCGGGGGCGATCTTGGAACCGTCGGCGACGGCCTGTTCGTCCTCGCCCGCGGCGTCAATGGCCTCGACCAGATCCTTGACCGGCATGGAGGAGATGAACGTATCGGCGTTCCACTCGGTGCGGGTGCCGTCGACGGCCTCAGTCACCACGGAGGCGATGTGACCGTCGTCCTGACGCACCTCAACGACCTTGGCGTCGGTGACGACCTTCACGCCCGCGTTCTCGCAGTTGGATTCCACGGTCTCCCACAGCTGGCCGGGGCCATACTTGGGGTACCAGAATTCCTCGATCAGGGAGGTTTCGACCTCGGAATTATCACGCTTCTTCGGCAGCAGCCTCTGGAAGGCGTTCTTCAGCACACCCATGATGCTCAGGCCCTTGACGCGCTGCGCGCCCCAATCGGCCGAAATCTCGGACGGGTGACGGCCCCACAGCTTCTCGGTGTAGCCTTCGAAGAACATCGAATACAGCTTGCGGCCGAAACGGTTGATGTAGAAGTTCTCCAGATTGTCTTCCGGCAGCTTGTGCACCATGGACTTCAGGTAGCTGAAGCCGGCGACCATGGTCAGCTTGAAGCCCATGGCCTTCAACGTGCCGAGGCTCAGGGAGATCGGGTAATCCAGGAAGTGCTTGTTCCAGTAAATGCGGGAGACGCGGTGGCGCTTGAGCATCACCTTGTCTTCGACCTCGGGATCCGGGCCGCCCGGTTCCATGTCATGCTCGCGATTGAGCTTCTTATCATCGTAGGAGGGCGCACCCTGCAGCGGAAGCGTGTTCTTCCACCAATCCATGATGCGATCGTCCTTCGAGAAGAAACGGTGGCCGCCGATATCCATGCGGTTCCCATTGTGCTTCACGGTGCGGGAAATGCCGCCGAATTCATGGGTTTCTTCCAGAACAGTGACGTCGTACCTATCGGCACCGCCGTCCTTGATCAGTTCCCAAGCCGCGGTCAGGCCAGCAGGGCCACCGCCGATAATCACTACGGACTGCTTGTCGGTCACGTCCATTCTCCTTACGTCAAATCACGCATATTCTACTAGAGCCACAGGAGGAACATCCGATCCGTAACCAAATCGGCATCCTTTCCCCATATATGAGCCTGCAACCGCACGCTCTTCCCTTGGGTTCCAACTATAGAAGTCACGCCCGCCAAACCGGCGGGAGGCCTGAATCAGCCCATGTCGTCCGGTATGTCGATATCCGTTTTCTGCACTTCCTCGACGTTCACATCCTTGAACGTCAGGATGCGCACGTTCTTGACGAAGCGGCTCGGACGGTACACGTCCCACACCCATGCGTCCGTCAGCTGCACGTCGAAATAGACGTCCTGACCGGCGGAACGGACGTTGAAATCGACCTTGTTCGCCAGATAGAACCGACGTTCGGTCTCCACCACGTAGGTGAACAGCTTGATGACGTCACGGTATTCCTTGTACAACGCCAGTTCGGCGTCGGTTTCGTAATTATCGAGATCTTCGGCGCTCATTCCCTTGCCTTTATGCTCCTATGACCTTCCGGCCACGCCATGTGCCATGCCGGACCATCGGGCCCGTCCGGCCATCCGGCCGGATTACCACTGTACCCGTTCGTCTGCCGGGCTTCGTCGGCTACTTGTCGTTGCCGCGCTTGCGACCACGGCCAAGCGTACGCCACCATGCACCCTTCGCGGCCTTGCCCTTGCTTTGCGCGTAAGGCCAGTTCGATTCCTCGCCGTCGGACGCGGCATCGGGGGATGCTCCGCCCTTGCCTTCCGATTCGCCGCTGTTGCGCACGTCGTCCGCAGCCGTGGCACCCGCCACGCGATCAGCGGGCTCGCGAACCGACTTGCCTTGCAGCTTCTCGGCCTCGCTATCGGCTTCATTCCGCGCAGCACCCAGACCCTGCTGGATGGCGATGGAATGCTCGCGGGCGCTCAGCGCCTCCTTCACACCCGGATTGTCTTCGATCACGTGCATGCCGAACGCGTCGAGCGAACGAATCGGATCGTATTCGTCAGCAAGCGTGTCCATGACGATGAGATCCTGATAGCGGTTCTGTGAGGCGTTCCACAGCGCGTCGCGGGAAGTGCCGGACGGCACGAAGCCGAGCGACTGGTATACGGAGACGGCTCGGGTGTTCTGTTCCGGCACGGACACCCAGATGCGGTGCAAACCGAGGCCGGCCGGTTCCGGCGCGAAACCGTAGGTCATCACGCGCGGCATGATGTCGCGGGAGTAGCCGCGGCCACGGTAATCCTGACCGAGAATCACCTGAATGCGGGCGGATCGCGCCCAGCCGTCGATGTCGATAAGGAAGATCATGCCGATCACGTTGTCGCTGTCGGCGGCATCGATCTCACCGTCACCGTCATGGTCGCTTTCCGTGATGACCGACCATGCGATGGTGCGACGGGCCTCCGGGTCGCCGACACCGGATTCGGTCGGCGCCTCACCGAGGCTCCAGGCAACGGAGCGACGTACCCAGGCGTGCACGGCGGCACGTTCCGCCACGCGATCCTTGCCTGTGATTCCGGAGGCTCCCGGATATGCGTCGATCGCATCCATCTTGTCGAGATCCTCGACGGTCGCCGGACGCAGGCGCACCATTTCACCGCGTACGGGAGGGATGGTGATACGGGCCGGCAGCTCTCGAGATTCCGACTGTGCAGCGTTCTCTGGCATGAGTGTTCATCCTTGCGTCATTACAGGTGTGGATTTCCCCACATCCATTCCGACGGTATTCTACCCGACTGGAGGATTACTGGGAACAGAACACGGCAATAGGTGCATAACCGGCACGAACCGAGCGGAATCACGCTGGAATTATTCCGGAATCACGCTGAAATTAGACCGAATCGCGGCGGATTACGGCGAATCGCATCGGGAACACGCCCGCCAGCGGCAAACCGACAGCACCAGCGGCAGCAACGGTACGGCAACGGTGACGAGCGAAACGAAACGGGGCGCACACCGAATCGGTGTACGCCCCGCAATCACGACTCACGACCAACGGCCCGCGCCGGGCATCCGCCCGCGCGAACCGGCAAGTCGAGCCTGTCAACTTGCGCTCATGCGATCACTCGATCACTTGAGCTTGCCCATGACCACCTTGGTGACGGCCTTCGCGTCGGCCTGGCCGCGCGTGGCCTTCATCACGGCGCCGATGATGACGCCCATCGGCTTCATGTTGCCGCTCTTGAGCTTTTCGACGACATCCGGGTTGGCTGCGAAGGCCTCGTCCACGGCCTTGTCGATCAGACCATCGTCGGAGACGATCTTCAGGCCGCGCTTCTCGACGACTTCGCTCGGCGTGCCTTCACCGGCGAGCACGCCGGCCACGGTCTGCTTGGCGAGCTTGTCGTTCAGCTTGCCGTCGGCGATGAGCTTCTCGACTTCGGCCACATCGGCCGGGGTGATCGGCAGCTCCTCCAAAGTCACGCCCTTGGCGTTGGCCTCGCGGGACAGCTCGCCCAGCCACCACTTGCGTGCGCCGGCGGCGGTCGCGCCCTCGGCCACGGTGACTTCGATCAGATCCAGCGCATCCGCGTTGAGGATGTCGCGCATCTGCAGGTCGCTCAGACCCCACTCGGCCTTCAGACGGTTGCGACGCTCACGCGGCATCTCCGGCATCTGGGCCTTCATCTCTTCGATGTGCTCCTTGGTGATGTGCAGCATCACCAGATCCGGATCCGGGAAGTAACGGTAATCGTCGGCGTCGGACTTCACACGGCCACCGGCGGTGGTCTGCGAAGCCTCATCCCAGTGACGGGTCTCCTGCAGGATTTCGCCACCCTCGGAGAGGATCTGCGCCTGGCGGCGGATCTCGTACTGCACGGTCTTCTCGATGCCGCGGAACGTGTTCACGTTCTTGGTTTCGGAACGGGTGCCGAACGGATCGCTCGGGTTGCGGCGCAGCGACACGTTCACGTCGGCGCGCATATTGCCCTGCTCCATGCGGGCGTGGGAGATGTTCAGCGCACGCACGATGTCGCGGATGGCACGCATGTAGGCGCCCGCAATCTCCGGGGCGCGCTCGCCCACCCCTTCGATCGGCTTGGTCACGATCTCGATCAGCGGCACGCCGGCGCGGTTGTAGTCGACCAGGGAATGGTCGGCGCCCTCGATACGGCCATCGGCACCACCGACGTGGGTGTTCTTGCCGGCGTCATCCTCGATGTGCGCACGCTCGATCGGCACACGGAAGATGGTGCCGTCGTCGAGCTCGACATCCAGATAGCCGTTGCCGTTGGTCGGCTTGTCGTACTGCGAGATCTGGTAATCGCGCGGCATATCCGGGTAGAAGTAGTTCTTGCGGGCGAACTGGCTCCACTCGGCGATTTCGCAGTGCAGGGCAAGGCCCAGCTTGATCGCGTAATCGACGGCGGTCTTGTTCACCACCGGCAGGGAGCCCGGCAGACCCAGGGAGACCGGGGTCAGCTGGCTGTTCGGCTCGCCGCCGAAGGAGACTTCGGCAGGGCAGAACAGCTTCGTCTTGGTGGACAGCTCCACGTGCGTTTCCAGACCGAGCACCGGGTCAAACTGCTTGACGGCCTCGGAGTACTTCATCAGTTTTTCAGCCATGATGATTCCTTAAATCCTTTCCGATCCGTCGATCTCACTTGGCCTGGCCGTTGAGCCAGGAAGCGTTCAGCGACTTCCAGATCGGGCCGTTCCACTCATCCTCCAGCGCGGCTTCGAGGGCCGCGGCCGGCTTGTACATCACTTCGTCACGCTGCTGCGGCGCGATGAACTGGAAGCCGACGGGCAGACCGTCATCGCTCAGTCCGGCCGGGATGCTCATGGCCGGAACGCCGGCGAGGTTGGCCGGGATGGTGGTGATATCGATGGCGTACATGGCCATCGGATCCTCGGTCTTCTCGCCGAACTTGAAGGCGGTGACCGGGCTGGTCGGGCCGACGAGCACGTCGACCTTCTCGAAGGCCTTCTTGAAGTCGTCGATGATGAGGGTGCGCACCTTCTGCGCGGAGCCGTACCAGGCGTCGTAGTAGCCGGCGGACAGGGCGTAGGTGCCGAGGATGATACGGCGCTTGACCTCGTCGCCGAAACCAGCTTCACGGGTGTAGGCCATCATGTTGGCGGCAGTCTGCGGCACGTTGTCCGGCGGCATCACGCGCAGGCCGTAACGCATGCCATCATAGCGGGCCAGGTTGGAGCTGACCTCGGACGGCATGATGATGTAGTACGCGCCCAGGGAGTAAGGCAGGTGCGGCAGGGACACTTCGGTAACCTCCGCGCCCATCTCCTCAAGCTTCTTCACGCCCTCGTTGAAACGAGCCTCGACGCCCGGCTGGAAGCCATCGCCGCCGAGTTCCTTGATCAGGCCGACCTTGAGGCCCTTCAGATCGCGCTTCATGCCTTCGCGGGCGGCGGCGACCATCGGACGCGGGCCTTCCGGGATGGACGTGGAATCACGCTTGTCGTGACCGCCGATGATCTCCTGCAGCAGCGCGGAGTCAAGCACGGTACGGGAGCACGGACCGATCTGATCGAGCGAGGACGCCATGGCGATGGCACCGAAACGGGACACGCCACCATAGGTGGGCTTGACGCCGACGGTGCCGGTCAGTGCGCCCGGCTGGCGGATGGAACCGCCGGTATCGGTGCCGAGGGCCAGCGGGGCTTCGAACGCGGCCACCGCGGAAGCGGAACCGCCGCCGGAGCCGCCGGGGACGCGGTCGGTATCCCACGGATTGTGGGTGGTCTTGTATGCGGAATGCTCGGTGGAGGAGCCCTGAGCGAACTCATCCAGGTTGGTCTTGCCGAGGATCGGCATGCCCGCGGCCTTGAGCTTTTCGATGACGGTCGCATCGTACGGGGGGATCCAGCCTTCGAGGATCTTGGAGGCGGCGGTGGTTTCGATGCCCTTGGTGACGATCATGTCCTTGATCGCGATCGGCACGCCCGCCAGCTCCGGCATGGCGGCCTTCTCATCGGCGCTCTTGGCGTCGAAGGCGTCTGCCTGTTCACGGGCTTCGTCGGCGGAGACCTTCAGGAAGGCCTGCACGCTCGGTTCAGCGGCTTCGATGACCTGGAGGTGGGCGTCGACCAGTTCACGGCTGGAAACATCGCCCTTCTTGATGGCCGCGCCCATTTCGGCGGCGGAAAGCTTGACCAGTTCCTCTACGTTCGCCATGCTCACTCCTCGCTTCCCAGAATGCGCGGGGCAACGAACATGCCCGCTTCGGTTTTCGGGCCGCCGGCGAGCGCCTCGGCCTGGGTCAACGGCTTCTCAGGAACGTCGGGACGCAGGTAGGCTTCCAGCGGAATCGGGTTGGCGGTCGGTTCAACATCGTCGGTGGCGACTTCCTGAACCATATCGATGGAGTCGGCAATGACATTCAACTCGCCCTGCAGGCGGGTAATTTCTTCATCGCTCAGTGCGATTCGGGCCAAGTCGCCCAAATGCACGATTTCTTCGCGTGTAAATGTAGGCATGCCCATAACTATATGTGCGTTATGTGACAGTGCGGCAAACCGCTCTCCATATGGTATCGGGGGGATATCGCCCGAATATCGGCGCGATATCCGGGCGATTGACACGGGTGCGGAAGCACCCGGCGCGACACGCCTTACGTCGTCCGCGCCGTCTTATTCCGCCACGCCGCCGATCACGGCATGCTGCGCGATCCAACTGTGCATGGCCACCGCCGCGGCCGCGCCCGCGTTGATCGAACGCACCGATCCGAATTGCGAGATGTACACCACGTCATCCGCCAGTTCAAGCGCCTTGTCGCTCAAACCCGGGCCTTCGGCGCCGAACAGCAGCAGGCAGCGCTTCGGGAACGCGTACCGTTCCATGGGAACCGCGCCGGGAATGATGTCCATCGCGATCACACGCGCGGCTTCAAGCTCGCGGATGCGCGCTTCGGCGGCATCCACCTGCGCGGTGCGGGCGGCGAGCGCCTGCGTATCACCACGCTGCGCGGCCTGATGGGCGTGGAGCGCGGCGGCTCCGGCTTCGGCGCGGGCGGCGGCGATTTCGCCGGCGATGCGGTTATGCCAGCAGTCCACCAGTTCGGCGATCGACGGATGGTTCTCGACGTGCTGGTACAGCTCCGTCATCAACGCGCCCTTGCGGTTCCACTTGTGCGGTCCGACGATGTGCACGCGTCGGGCTTGGAACGCGTTCGCCGTGCGCACCATGGAACCGATGTTGAAATCGTGCGTCCAGTTCTCCACGGCGACTTCGAAATCATGGCGTCCACGCGCATCCAGATCGGCTTTGATCGCCGCGACCGTCCAATAGCGGTATCGGTCGAGCACGTTGCGCCGGTCGCCTTCGTCGAGCAGTTGGCTGTCGTACTTGGGGTCGGTCGGGCGCGGTTCGCCCGGATGCGTCTGCTCCCACGGGCCTACGCCGATTTCGCGGAATGTGGGCTCGCCGGAGGCTTTCGCGGCCACGTCGATGGGGTGCGGCGCGTGCATCAGTGCAGCTCGGATTCGTCGAACAGCTGCACGAAGGGCAGTTCGTGGCGTTCATCGGTGACGGAGTTGATCACTTCGATGCGCTTCGGCTCGCTGCCGCCGAGCCCGCCGACCATGGAGGCCACGGCCACCACGCTCGCGCCCTCATGCTCCACCACGGAGAAGTCGAGGCTCAGCTCGTTGCCGTTGCGCAGCGTGACCAGCGAGGATGTCTGCACATAGGACTTTTCGGACAGCCACGCGTCGAGCAGCACCACACGCTTGCCTTTGATCGACGGACCCTTGATCGACGGGTACACGAAGTCCATCACGAAGCCGTCGACGTCCTCGCCACGGGAGGCTGCGGCCTGCACCACCGATATCACCAGCGGCACGGCGGCGGCGGTCAGCGCACCCACCGCGTCGAAATCGTCGACGGAATACCCGGCGTCCTCCAACGCGTCCAGCAGCAGATGGCCCATGACCGTGGCACCGCGATGGTCGAACGTGACGGCGGCCAGTTCGGAGAACGGTCGGCCGGCCGCGCGTTCACGCAACAGTTCGAGCAGCTGGTCGCGCGGTTCGAGGGATGCGAAGTTCAATGCGTCGGAAGCGTTGCCGGAGGCGGCTTCGGCGGGGGCGTTCGACGTGCCCGCAACGGTGGGGCGGAATCCAGAATCAGTCATACCGCCCAGTGTACGGACCCCTCTTCCCACTACCCGAGCTTCCCCCGTTGCCGTCGTTTCCCGTTGCCGTCGCGCTTCCCGCAGCTTCGGCCCATCCCGTCACTTCGCTTCCGACTACTCCCCGCGCTCATCCTCCTGCACGGCGGCTTCGGGAGCCGTGAGCTCGGTGACGTTGATTTTATCGGAATCAAGCATGGGCACTTCGCCGATCACCGTGCTGGGGTCGAGGTTCTGCAGTTTACGCGCGGTGGGCAGCACGCGGCTTTCCAAGCTGGAGACGAACGCGTTGTAGGCCGCGACGGTGCGTGTGAGCTGCGTGCCCAGTTTGGTGGCGTGTTCGCCGAGCTTGGCGAAACGTTCGTACAGTTCGCGCGACAGGTCGAAGAGGGTTTTGGCGTCGTCGGTGAGGCTTTGCTGCTGCCATGCGTAGGCGACGGATTTGAGCACGGCCCACAGGGTGACGGGTGAGGTCAGGGCGACTTTGCGGGCGAACGCGTCGTCCAACAGGGTCGGGTCCGTTTCGAGCGCGGCCTGCAGCAACGCCTCGTTGGGGATGAACGCGACCACGAAATCGGGGGCCGTGCTGAACGCCTGCCAGTACGCCTTATCGCCCAGCACGCGCACATGCTCGCGCATGGCCTTGGCGTGCGCCCGCATCAGTTCCGCGCGGCGGGCGAGGTCGGCCGGCGACGCCGTGTCCGGGATGGTGCAGGCGCGCTGGTAATCGGAATACGGCACTTTGGCGTCGATGGGAATGGTTTTGCCGCCGGGCAGATGCACCACCATGTCCGGTCGCTGGTCATGGCCGGCGGCGTCCTTCACCATCACCTGCGTATCGAAGTCCACGTGTTCCAGCAGGCCGGCGGATTCCACGATATTGCGCAGCTGCGCCTCGCCCCATGCGCCGCGGATCTTGTTGTTGCTCAGGGCGGCGGACAGCGCATTCGTCTCCTTATCGAGGCGCGTCTGCTGTTCGCCCAGGCCTTTCAGCTGCTGGCCGAGGGCGCCCATTTCACGCTTGCGTCCCTCTTCGATTTCGATCACCTTGTTTTGCAGGGCATCGAGGTTCTTCTGCACGGGGGCGAGCGCTTCGATCACACGGCTTTGCTCCTGCAAGCGCTGCGCCTGTTCGGCCCGCTGCGCCTCGGCTTGGGCGGCGGCGCGTTCGCGCTCGTGTTCGATGCGGATCTGTTCGGCACGCTGAGCTTGGGCCAGTTGGGATTTCACGAAGATGAGCTGCTGGTTTGCCCCGTCCAGCTGGGCGCGCATTTCCGCACGGGAGGTTTCGAGTTGGGCGATTTCCGTCCGGGCGGCTTCAAGCTGCTCGTTGAGGGATTCCGCGTCCTCGTTCTGAGGCCGGTAGGAGCCGTCGGCCACCTGCGACCTGCCCACGTTCAACCCGGCCACGGCTCCCACCGCAACGCCGATGAGCAACATTATTACCATTGGAATCCAAGTCACATCCATGCCTTTCAGTATGGCAATGGTACGATACAGCGTGATGGCCGGGCCGATTCACGGCCCTGTGTGGGCCGCGGCGGCGCATGATGCCGGCTCACCCGCCGTTCTTCGCCGGTTTCCGTCACTTTCCACCGTCGTTCAGCCTGGACGCCGCCGCAGCCCACCCGTCACCCACCGCAGCCCGACCGTTGTTCAGCCACTGCTCACCCACTACTTCGCTTATATATGGCAGATTCCGGGGTCGGCATATTGCTAGGTGGCTTATATATGGCACCGATATGCGAATACCCGGAGTATGCACGTTGGAATTCCAACGCTCATACTCCGGGTATCGCGTTTTGAGTGCCATATATAAGCCACCTGGCGTTTCCCGGGACTGCGAATCTGCCATACATAGGCGAGATACTCGGCCGGAGGCCCTGCCGGGCGCCCCTACGAGCGCCCGCCGGCCCCGCCGCGCGATTCAGGCGGCGTACTTCGCCGGGTCCTTATCGAAGGTTTCGGCGCAACCGGGGTTGCAGAAGAAGTAGGTCTTCCCCTCGTATTCACGGGTCGCGGCGGCGCCGGCCGGGTTCACCGTCATGCCGCACACCGGGTCCTTCGCGCCCTCGCCCGCGGCGGTGTGGCCGCCGCAGCAGCTCTCCTTCTTGGCCTTGTGATCGCTGAACAGTCCCATGATGGTTCCTTTCCTGATGTTGGTATTTACTTGGTAGTCATGTGGTTTCGCCGGGTCGAACAGGCGTAGTCTGCTGGCGTTGCTTACCACGCACAGCGACGAGAACGCCATGGCCGCACCGGCGATCATCGGGTTGAGCATCATACCCGTGAACGGGTAAAGGATACCGGCCGCGATGAGGATGCCCACGCTGTTGTAGCCGAGCGCGAAACCGAGATTCTGGCCGATGTTGCGCAAGGCCGCGTGGGCGAGGTCGATTTCGTGCACCAGGCCCATCAGCGACCCGCTCATCAACGTGACGTCGGCGGATTGGATGGCCACATCGGTGCCGGTGCCGATGGCGAAGCCCACATCCGCGCGGGCCAGGGCGGGCGCGTCGTTGATGCCGTCGCCGACCATGGCCACGGTGTACCCGTTCGCCTGCAGTTTGGCAATCTCATCGGCCTTGTTCTCCGGCCGGACTCCGGCGACCACGTGGTCCACGCCCACCTGTTTGGCGACGGCCTTGGCCGTGGTTTCGTTGTCGCCGGTGAGCATGGTGACGGCGATGCCGTGGGAGCGCAATGCCGCGATGGCCTGCACCGAATCAGGTTTGACGGTGTCGGCCACCGCGACGATGCCCGCAAGCTCGCCGTCGACCGCGATAAGCATCGGGGTTTTGCCCTGACCGGACAAGCCTTCCATATCGGCGATGATGGCGTCCAGATCCTCGTCACCGATGGATGGCATACCCACATCCAAGCGGTCGATGAGATCCGTATTACCCACGGCGACGGCATGGCCGTCGACCTCGCAGGTGACACCGAGCCCGGCATGGACGCGGAATCGACCACGGTTCAACGCGTCGGCGGAAAGGTCGCGGCGCTTGGCTTCGGCGATCATCGCCGCGGCCAGCGGATGTTCGGAATCATGTTCGGCCGCGGCGGCGAGCGTCAGCAGGCGATCAGGATCACGCCGCCACGCGCCCAACGGCAGGATGTCGGTGATCGACGGCTTGCCTGCGGTGATGGTGCCGGTTTTGTCGAGCACAATGGCGTTCACCCGTCCGGATAATTCCAATGCTTCGGCGGACCTGATCAGCACGCCCATCTGTGCCGCCCTGCCGGTGGATACCATCACCGATAACGGCGTGGCCAAGCCGAGCGCGCATGGGCAGGCGATGAGCAGCACCGACACCGCGGCGACCAGGGCGTGGACGACCCGCGGTTCCGGGCCGAACGCGAACCACATCGCGCATGACCAGACCGCGATGAGCACCACCAGGGGCACGAATATGGAGCTGATGCGGTCGGCGAGACGCTGCACCGGCGCTTTGGAGCTTTGCGCGGTTTTCACCATCGCCACGATGCGCGCGAGCACGGTGTCCTTGCCGACTTTCGTGGCACGATAGCGCAGCGATCCGGCGCCGTTGATCGTGGCACCGGTCACCTCGTCACCCACCGTTTTGGCCACCGGCATGGGTTCGCCGGTGATCATCGATTCATCGACCGAGGACGAGCCCACGAGCACCTGGCCGTCCACGGGAAGCCGCTCCCCCGGACGCACCGCGATGATATCGCCCACGACCACGTCATCAATGGGAATGTTCCGTTCCTCGCCGTCGCGCACCACGCATGCGACGCTCGGCCGCAACCCCATCAGCGAGCGGATGGCTTCGCCCGTGCCTTTACGCGCCCTCGCTTCGAGCAGCTGCCCGACCAGCATCAGCGTAATCACCACGCCCACGGCCTCATAGTAGGGTTCGCGCGAATTTTCCGGCAGTATGCCGGGCGCGAAGGTGACGACCAGCGAATACAGGAATGCGGCGGCGGTGCCCATGGTGACGAGCGCGTTCATTTCGGGGGAACGATGCACGATGGCCGCCCAGCCGCTGCAGAAGATCGGCAGCGCCGCGTAGCCGACGACGGGCAGCATGCACAGCAGCTGCCCCCAGGCGGGCATGTGGTACAGCATGAGCATGGACGAGCAGAACACGGGGATCGTGCACACCGCGGCCACGATGAGCCGGTGGATCAGTGTCCTGATCTCGTGGGCGTCGTCGATGCTTTGGACGGCGGTTTCGTCCGCCTCTTCCCGCGAGGTCTCTTGCATACCGGCCTGTGCATTGGTCTGCGCACTGGTCTGCACATCAGCCGGAACGGTCTGCGCCTCGGGGGACGCCGTTGTGCCGTGATGCCTGCCGGGCAGCACCCGCAATGTGCCATGCAGCATGTTCATGCCGCAGGCGAAACCGTATTCCCCCGGTTCGGCGGGTTGCAATGTGACCGTGGTGGAACGGAACGCCGGCAGGACCTTATCCACGCCGAAATCGGAAAACACCACGTGGGAGGAGCATTCGCCGTCCTCCTTGCGGTCGAACACCAGTCTGAGCGGTACGCCAGCCTCGGCTTCGATAACCGACGGACTGTACCCACCCTTCACTTCGATGACGGCTTCCTGCATGCCATCCTCAAGACGAACGCGGTACGCCTTGCGCGGCGCGAAGAAGAACCAGGCGATGCCAGCCGTGGCCAGCACTGCCAAGGCGATCGCGATCACAGCCTGCATATGCGTTTTCCTTCTCTCGGTTGTCTGAAAACAATCACACCATATATCGGCGCGGAGCGCGGAAAAACCTCGTATCGCGCCCAGCGGAACCGGCGCGGCGAAGTACGCGGCCCAAGTCTCGCGGCGGAGCTGGCGGAGCGTTCATAGGGCGCTCAGCGGGGCTCCCGGCCAGCTATCTTGCTCTTCTCCCGGCATCCGCTTGGCCCAGCCCGTGGGTTTGACGGAGCTTGCGAGTAGGCATCTCGCCTATGTATGGCAGATTCCGGAGGCATCAAAACGCTAGGTGGCTTATGTATGGCACTCAAAACGCGATATCCGGAGTATGTGCGTTGGAATTCCAACGTGCATACTCCGGGTATTCGCATATCGGTGCCATATATAAGCCACCTAGCAACATGTAAACCCCGGAATCTGCCATACATAGGCGAAGTAGCGGGTGGGTGGTGGTTGAACCGTGCAAGTGATGGTGGACGGTGGGTGAGCGGCGGCTGAACAACGGTCAGGCTGCGGTGGGTGACGGGTGAGCTTCCGCGGACCCCAAGCCGGACGACGGCGGATAGCAGCTAAACCGTGGACGAGACGGTAAAACCGACGAAACCGACGGAGTACAGCGAAAACGGCACCGTGCGACGCCATGGCACCGTGCGCTTCGCCGTCTTGGCAACAAAAAGGCCCGCTGCCGTAAGGCAGCGGGCCGGAAATCACACGCGAGCGTAGGTCGCAATCAGATGAACACCTTGAACAGGGCGGCACCTGCGATCGCGCCCAGAATCGGGGCCACGACCGGAATCCACGCCTCGCCCCAGCGGGAGGAACCCTTGGCCGGAATCGGCAGGATGGCGTGCAACAGTCGCGGCATGAGATCACGGGCCGGGTTCAGGCCAGGACCGGTCGGACCGCCCATGGAGGTCACGAGACCCCACACGATGAAGCCGACCACAATGGATGCGGCGGCCGGGTTCGCCTTGCCCCACGGCAGGCACAGGCAGCACAGTGCGCCGACCACGAGCACGAAGGTGCCGAAGAACTCGTTGAGGAAGTAGTTGAAACGGTCGTTGTGGGCGTCGGTGGTGCAGAAGGTGCCGAGGATGGCGTCAGCGTCCTCGGTCTCCTTGTAGTGCGGGTAGTAGGTGATGTACACGATGAGCTGGCCGACGAGTGCGCCGAGCAGCTGGGCGATGATGTACGGGAGCACGAGGTTCCACGCGAACAGGCCGTTGACCGCCTGGGCGATGGTCATGGCAGGGTTGATGTGTGCACCGGAGACGGCACCGAACATGAGCACGGGGAACATCACGCCGAAGCCGTAACCCATGGCGATGTTCAGCCAGCCGGCGTGGTGGCCCTTGGTGTTCTTGAGTTCGACATTGGCGACTGCACCGTTGCCGAAGACCATCAGAATGGCGGTACCGACGAATTCGGCTGCCAACTTAACGAAAAGTGAGTATTCCACTACTGTTTCCTCTATTAATTGCTTCTTCTCTACAGGATGTTGCGATTCCGCTATAAGCAGACGACATTCCACCCTACTCCCCACGTTGGAAGTCGTCATACCCCCGCGAATGCGGGTTTTGCGTCGTGCATCGCGGGTCTGTGAGCGGCGATGTCTCGCTCTGGAGCGACTGAGCGAATAGGTGGCCGGAAAACAAAAAAGCCTTGGAATAATTCCAAGGCTTTATCTGTGCCCCCTCAGGGATTCGAACCCTGGACACGCTGATTAAGAGTCAGCTGCTCTAACCAACTGAGCTAAAGGGGCGTTGGTCATTTCTTGAACCGAGAGATAAGTTTACTCACAAACGACTATCACGCAAACGCCGGCGTGTCGCGCTGTAAAACGTTGGAATTCCAATGTTTTACAACTTCTCTAAAAACCTGTGGATCACAACGGATTATGACGCGAATCCGAAGAATCCGCCCTACAGCACGATTCCCAACCACCTACATACGACAATCCCCCGCACCAATCGATACGGGGGATGCGAGGATTGCGGCGCACACTCCGCGCAACACATATTTCGCAACATACTTCGCACGGCGCACGCCGATCGCGCCCTGACCGGGCCTACTCCATCTGCACCGCCATGCAGTCGTTCGGCCCGAACGCGTTGGTCGAACACCACGACCGCGCGTCACTCACCGAGTCGAAGCGCTCGCCGGAGAGCAGCACATAGTAGTCGGCCTCGTGTCCGTACCGTGTGTAGTAGTCGTAGTCCGCGGCCCACGCCAGCACCGCGTTCGGCCACTTGGCGTGAAGTTCGAGATACTGCTTGTAGATGTCGCGGTAATGCTGCGTTTTACCATCGACTTCCATGCCGTATTTCCTGCTGAACAGCTGCGTGGTCGGCACGTCGTGCAGCGGGGAGATCGCCGATTTGTCGTTCGACACCTGCCAGCTCAACGCCAGCTGCGCGTATCGTTCCATGTCGGAGTCCGCGATATTCGCGCCTCCTCTGGCGCTATCCACGTCCGCGGACGGTTTACCGTTCGGCGAAGACCCCTCCTGCACCACCATGCTGGTCGCACTGGTTTTGATCCGGCTCACGGCACGCCAATACTGATTCGTCGTGAATGCCAGTTTGACTGTGGTCACACCGTCTTCGAACTTCATCGGCTTGGTCGTGAAGTCGTATACCGCGGACGCGATCACCTCATTGTCGGAATCCTTGATGGAGATCTTGACGTTCTTGCCCTTCCACGCGTGGTCGCCGCATACGTCTGCGGAGAAATCAACCGTCGCGATCAACGTGCTTCCAATTGCCAAGCATGCCTACCAACGGAAAATCCCCCTGCACCAATCGATGCAGGGGGATTCCTTGTGCTTAAGCTCAGACGTACTTCAGTCTGGAATCATTCACCGCGCCGAGCCTTGAAGACTGGCCGCGGTGAGTGGGGGAATCACTCAGCGACGACCTTCACGAAGAAGGAAGCGGTGATCTCCGGGTGGAGGGCGACCTTCGCCGGGAATTCGCCGGTGGTCTTGATGGACTCGACCTCGATGGCCTTCGGATCGACAACGGCCTTGTCTTCAAGGGCGATGGCGATCTGCTCGGCGGAGATGCTGCCGAACAGCTTGCCGGACTCGGACACCTTGGCGGCGATCTCGACGGCGGTGCCTTCGATGGCGGCCTTGGCAGCGACGGCATCCTCACGGGTGGCGACGGCCTGGGCCAGACGAGCGCGCTTCATAGCGAGAATCTGCTTCTCAGCGCCCTTGTTCCAAGCAAAGGCGAGGCCCTGCGGGATGAGGTAGTTGCGAGCGAAGCCGGACTTCACTTCGACAACATCACCGGAGTGACCGAGGTTGGCAACGGTCTTGGTAAGAATAACCTTGGTTTCAGCCATGATTCATAGCCTCCCTAACTCAGCGACCAGAGGTGGCGTACGGCAGCAGAGCCATTTCGCGGGCGTTCTTGATGGCCTTCGAAATCTCACGCTGTTCCTGCACGGTGACACCGGTGATACGACGGGAACGGATCTTGCCTCGATCGGAGATGAACTTACGCAGCAGAGCGACGTCCTTGTAATCGATCTCGGTGACCTTCGCCGCCTTCAGCGGGTTCGGCTTCTTCTTGAACGGCTTGACCGGCGGTTGCGGCCTCTTACGTGACATGATGTTCTCCTTATGAACGATTGAAAATGCAGTATGCCGGATGTGTCAGAACTCGGGTTCGTCGTCGCCACCACCGAAATCGGAGGAGCCGCCGAACGTGGAGAAGCTGTTGCCTCCATCGCCGCCGTTGCCCCAGGGATCGGCAGCCGGCGCCTGATTGGCGGCCGGGTTGGACGGGGCGCTCTGGGCGCCGCCGAAACCACCGTTGCCACCAAAGCCGGAGTTACCTCCGAAACCGGAGTTGCCTCCGTTGTAGCCGCCCGCGTTGCCGCCGAAACCGCTGGCACCGCCGGAATAACCGGTGTTGCCTGCGTTGCGGCCTGCGAAGCCGCCCTGACCGGATGACTGGCGCTGCACCTGGGCGGTGGCGTATCGCAGCGAGGGGCCGATCTCGTCGACCTGCATCTCGAACACAGTACGGTTGGAACCGTCCTGCGCCTGATAGGAACGCTGCTGCAAACGACCCTGTGCAATCACGCGCATGCCCTTGGACAGGCTCTGCGCGCAGTGGTTGGCAAGGTCACGCCATGCACTGCAGCGCATGAACAGCGCCTGACCATCCTCGAACTGGTTGGTCTGGCGGTTCCAAGTGCGCGGAGTCGAAGCAATGGTGAAGCTGCACACGGAAGCGCCGCTTCCGATGGTACGCAGCTCGGGATCCGCGGTGAGATTGCCCACCACGGTGATGACGGTTTCACCTGCCATGACGTGTCCTTCTTCTTAGTTGTACATCCAGCGCGAACGCTGACGATAAAACTTACTTGGCGTCCTTGCGAAGGATCTTCGTACGGATCACGGATTCGTTAAGGTTGAGCACACGATCCAGCTCGTCGCTCGTTGCAGGCTCGGCGGAGTAGGTCACCACAACGTAGTTACCCTCGGTCTTACCGGCGATTTCGTAAGCAAGCTTGCGACGCCCCCAGTAATCGGGTTCGTCAACAGAACCGCCTTCCTTGGTGACGAGTTCCAGATACTGCTCGGTCAGCTTCTTCAGACCGCGCTCATCCAGCTCAGGATCGGCGATGAACATCAGTTCGTACTTGTGCGCAGACATCACCCACCTCCTTCGGACTATTCGGCCACGGACGTTCCATGGCAGGAGTGTGTATACGCGTTGCTTGCGGTCGGACGACCTGAAACAAGCAACTTTTCAATGATACAACCCGTCGGCGACGAATATTTTCGCTGTGGGCGCGCAGCACGTTCGGTGCGGCGAACGCGGCGGAGTCCATCCGCTTGTCAGAAGCGATGCGGAACGCGGCCCTCTCGCCTGGCAGAAAGGTCACCATGCCCATGCCGACATACGGCGGCGACCAGCAACTCGTTGGCGCGATCGCCGAACCCGGCGACCCCTCGCCCAACGGCAGGCCCTTATGGTCCACACCGTCAAGCGTCACATCGAAGTGTTCGGAGGCGAGCACCACGCCGTCGAGCGTCACACGTTCCACAGTCCACGTACCCTTCCAAACCTCGCGGGTCTCGTTCAGCACGATGAGTTCGAGATGATCGGTGACGGTTTTCACGCCTTGTCAGCTGTGGGTTCGGCGGTATTCCTCGCTGGCGCGCGGCTGGATAGCGGCAAGTCTCGGCGCGAAGAAGTCGCGCGACGCGTACCATACCGGTTTGCGATGGCCCGGAGTCAGGTGGAAACGCATGCCGCGAGCCAGCTTGCAGTTGCCGCTGAAGGCTTTCTGATGCACGAGCATCTGCTTGCCGAACGGTTCGAGATTCTCGCCATCACCACACGGGTCAGCATGCCTGTGCCCGTCGGCACGGCGCATGACGCGATATCGCTTGTCAACGGGTACCCGAGCCTCATCGATGGCATCGGCACCCGTCGACCCGTCAACCGGATGATGGTTCGCGCAACTGCCGGCTCTTCCCGCGGCTCCCTTCACCTGCCGCATGGACTGAGCCGGCCCGTACCGGCTGCACCGGCACCACCCGCTTGAACATACGAAAAGCGCCGCCCGCGCAATACGGGCGGCGCTTTCACCATCGCCTAGGCTGTCAGGCGAAATCCCCTAAATCCGGGGAATCGCTCACTGAACCTGGGTACGGGCGATCTTGCCGTTGAAGGTAGCCATATCGGCGTCCTCATCCTTGCCGTTGTTCCAGGAGAACATGGCACGCAGCTTCGGGCCGACGGTCTCGATGCGGACGTTGGAGTACTCCTCCTGCAGGGCCTTGAACTTCGGGGCGCCGGCATCCTGATCCTCGATGAACTCCTTGGCGAAGGAGCCGTCCTGGATGCGCTTCAGGTGGTACTGCATACGCTCACGCACGTGCTCGTCGATGCAGGTGTTGGTGTAATCGCCGTACTGAGCGGTGTCGGAGCAGGACCAACGATCCTTGTTCATGCCGCCTTCGTTCATCAGGTCGACGATCATCTTCAGCTCGTGGCACACCTCGAAGTAGGCGATCTCCGGCTGGTAGCCGGCGTCGGTGAGGACCTCGAAGCCCATTTCGACGAGCTTGTTCACGCCACCCATGAGGACGTTCTGCTCACCGAACAGATCGGTTTCGGTCTCCTCCTTGAAGGTGGTCTTGATGGCGCCTGCACGCAGAGCGCCCAGAGCCTTGGCGTAAGCCAAGGTCAGAGCCCATGCGTCACCGCGCGGATCCTGCTCGACGGCCACGACGACCGGCACGCCACGGCCGTTCACGTACTCACGACGGACGATGTGGCCCGGGCCCTTCGGGGCGACCATGAACACCGGGTGATCCTCGGACGGCTTGATGTAGCCGTAGTGGATGTTGAAGCCGTGGGCGAAGGCGACGGCGGCGCCCGGCTTGATGTTCGGCTCGATGTCGTTCTTCCAGATGTTGCGCTGGTACTGATCCGGAGCCAGGATCATGATGACGTCGGCTTCAGCGGCGGCTTCCGGAACGGACTTGACTTCCAGGCCCTGCTCCTTGGCGTGCTCGACGGACTTGGAGGTCGGACGCAGGCCGACGACGACGTCGACGCCGGAGTCACGCAGGTTCAGCGCATGGGCGTGGCCCTGGGAACCGTAACCGATGATGGCAACCTTCTTGCCTTCGAGGACCGAGAGATCACCGTCGTTCTCGTACCAGATTTGTGCAGCCATGGTAATTGGCACTCCTTTTGTATGTAGTGGGGTGAGGCACAATGTGCCGGGGTATCTACTGTGTTGCAGATTATTCGTCTTGTGAAGGATTTTGTCCTTCAAAACTGAGCACTATCCTACCGGTATCGCTCCCCCAACCCCGCCGCCGTCCACAACGTGAGCCATATCACAGTCTTTACGCCCCCATCCGCGCAAAACACCACGAATACGCAAAAAGCCACCGCATAAGCGGTGGCTTTCGCAAAACGGACTACTGAACGATGTCAGTCAGCCGCGCACAATCACTGAACCTGGGTACGAGCGATCTTGCCGTTGAAGGACTCGGCCATATCGGCATCGGCGTCCACCTGGTTGTTCCAGGAGAACATGGCGCGCAGCTTCGGGCCAACGGTCTCCAGGTGCGGGTGGCTGTACTCTTCCTGCAACTTCTTGAACTTCGGGGCGCCGGCAGCCTGATCATCCATGAACTCCTTGGCGAAGGAGCCGTCCTGGATGCGCTTCAGCTGGTACTGCATGCGCTTCTTGGTCTCCTCGGTGATGACCGTGGAGGTGTAATCGCCGTACTGAGCGGTGTCGGAGCAGCTCCAGCGAGCCTTGTTCAGGCCGCCTTCGTTGGCCAGGTCGACCAGCATCTTCAGCTCGTGGAACACCTCGAAGTAGGCGATCTCCGGCTGGTAGCCAGCCTCGGTCAGCACATCGAAGCCCATGTCGCACAGATGGTTGATGCCGCCCATGAGGACATCCTGCTCGCCGAACAGATCGGTCTCGGTCTCCTCGGTGAAGGTGGTCTTGATGGCGCCTGCACGCAGAGCGCCCAGAGCCTTGGCGTAAGCCAGGCACAGCGGCCACGTCTTGCCGTCAGGATCCTGCTCGACGGCGACGACGACCGGCACGCCACGGCCGTTGGTGTATTCACGACGAACGATGTGGCCCGGGCCCTTCGGGGCGACCATGAACACCGGGTGATCCTCGGACGGCTTGATGTAGCCGTAGTGGATGTTGAAGCCGTGAGCGAAGGCCAGAGCAGCGCCCGGCTTCAGGTTCGGCTCGACTTCTTCCTTGTAGACCTTGGCCTGGTACTGATCAGGCAGCAGGATCATCACCACGTCAGCCTCGGCGACGGCGTCACCGACGGACTTGACTTCCAGACCCTGCTCCTTGGCGTACTCCACGGACTTGGAGGTCGGGCGCAGGCCGACGACGACGTCCACACCGGATTCACGCAGGTTCAGCGCGTGGGCGTGACCCTGGGAACCGTAACCGAGGATGGCCACCTTCTTGCCCTCGAACACGGAGAGATCGGCGTCCTTTTCGTACCAGATAGTTGCTGCCATAATGGCGCTCCTTATTGATTCTTCTGTTGTATTATTCGATATTCATCGTTCTGCGTGGTTGTGCAGAAATCTTCTGTTCTGGTTGTCCTTGTGGGCTTTTCCGCTACGTAGGTTTAGTCCGTTTTTCCAAGGATTGCACCAAGGGTGTTCACTAAGTGAACGCCCGGTTTTCAATTATTGGAGACCTGCCCTCGCGGCCCATCCGGAGAGGGAAACCGGAGGACGGGTCAACGTTTCAAACGCTGATTGCAATCGCTGATTTCACTCGGTGAATCACTTGGTGAAATCGACGTTCTTGGTCTCCTTGCAGCTCAGCACCGCGACGAGGCAGCAGACGGCCATCACGCCGAGGTACAGACCCACGGAGTGCACGCCCCAGTTGTGGGACAGCCAGGTGGCGATGGTCGGCACGAATGCCGCGCCGACGATGGCGGCCAGGTTATAGCCGATGCCGGAACCGGAGTAACGCACGTTCGCGTCGAACAGTTCGGGCAGGAACGCACCGATCGGGCCGAATGCGGTACCCATCAGCGCGAAGCCGACGCACAGGAAGACCATGTTGGTGAAGAAGTTACGCTGGCCGACCAGATTGCCGTCCAGCAGGAACGGGAAGAGCAGCGCGAAGGCGACGAGGCAGCAGGAGGAGATGACGATCACACGCTTGCGGCCGAACTTGTCGGCGTTCACGCAGGAGATCACGATGAACGCGGCGAACACGCACACGGCGACCATCAGCATAAGCAGGTACTCCTGCTTGGAGAAGCCGAGGCTACCGCCGCCCTGTTCGGTGGTCTTGGTGCCCCAAGCGAGGGACCAGGTGGCGAGCGTGTAGAACAGCGTGTAGGTGACGGCCACCAGAAAGGTAGCCTGCAGGACCTGCTTCCAGCTCTTCTTGAAGACTTCGGTGAGCGGGGACTTGACAACCTTCTTCTGCTCTTGGGCGAGGCGGAAGATCGGGGTTTCCTCCATCTGGACACGGACGACGAGGCCGACGATCACGAGGATCGCGGACAGCAGGAACGGCACGCGCCAACCCCAGGCGAGCATGGCATCGTCATCGTTGAAGGCTTCCAGCAGGAAGTAGGTGCCGTTCGACAGGAAGAAGCCGATCGGAGCGCCCAGCTCCGGGAAGGAGCCGTACAGCGCGCGCTTGTCTTCCGGCGCGTTTTCGGTGGCCACCAGAGCAGCGCCGGACCATTCGCCGCCAAGGCCGATGCCCTGCACGAAACGGCAGAGGCACAGCACGGCGACGGCCATGACACCCCACTGGTTGTAGGTCGGCAGGCAGCCGATCAGGAAGGTGGCGACGCCCATGGTGAGCAGGGAGACCACCAGCGTGGTCTTGCGGCCCATGCGGTCACCGAAATGGCCGAACACCAGGGAGCCCAGCGGGCGGGCGATGAAGGCGATGGCGAAAGTAAGCAGGCTGGCGAGCAGGGCGACGGTCGGATTGGTGGTGTCGCCGAAGAAGACCTTCGGGAAATAATTCGCCGCGGCGGTGCCGTATGCGTAGAAGTCATAGAATTCGATGGCGGTGCCGATCATCGAAGCCGCGATCACGGTCTTGACGGAATCTCGTGCCATCGCTTTGAGTTTGCCGGACGTTGTCACATCGGCTGCAGTCATAAGGATTTGCCCTTCTTCTTCATTCCTTGTGCGGGCGGCTGCCGTTTCCGGTCATACCGCTCGGTGCTGTGTATTCGCTTCGTTTCTCGCTTGGGATTGCCGCAGATGCCTTGTGGGCGGGCAACAAAAAAGCCCCGCACGTTTGCAGGGCTTCAAGATTCTCGCTCGTTGCCCTGCCTTCGTTGGCGGGGCTCAAGCTTGTATGCCGAATCAGTCCGCCAGCGAAGACGGAATAATAATTCGTGCGGACAGCAGTGCGAGCGCATTGAATCCAGTCATCGTGGCGAACCTCCTTTCGGTTTTCGAAGTATGTCTTCGGATTTCCATCCGAACTACGGTGGGACCATAGGAGCCGATACGGCGACTATCTACCGGGTGTTCACTATGTGGACGCCCGTCTTTGTCTTGGACGGAGACACCGGATTCATCCGCTGTCGGCGACCTGCGCATACGCCAATCACACCTACGCCGCGCTCGTTCCGTGTCCGATTCGCATCCGATTCAGCCTCGTCCCACGCCTTGTTCCTCGTCTCGTCTCTCGTCTCATTTCCGCTCTCCGCGGCAACGAAAACGCCGGTGCGGCTGCGGCATGCGTTTCCGCACACCGCCATGCAGCACCGGCGCAATCGGCCAGCCGCGATCAGCCAGCCATCAGTCGCCAGCCGTCAGTCGCCAACCATCAGTTATCTTTGGCCCTATCCGCAAGCAACGGCAATACCACCGCGATAATCACGCACACGATGGCGGTCGGGAACAGCGCCACATATCCCAGCGACGGGGAAAGCAGGTTCACCGCAATCGCACCCACAGCCACGCCCAGAATCAGACCCAACGGCTTCGACAGCGCGTAGAAGCCCAGATCACGGCCGGCATTGCGCGGATCGGGCAGCGACTCGACCACCAGCGAACGCGTGAGCACGTCGTAGATGCTCAGGCTGAATCCGGCGAGGAACGCGAACACCAGGAAGGTTTTCTCCCCGTTCAGCACCACGGTGAGCATGCCCGCAAGAAGACCCACCACGTACAGTCCGCCCACAACCACAACCGCGATGCGGAAGTTGCGATCGCGCGAGCCCTGCATGAGGTCGATGCGGTCGGTGATGATGCCGGCCGTACCCGTGGCCAGCAGCGCACCGCCGAACATCACGATGGCGAACATCATGATGAGCGTGCCTGCGGGCAGGGTGAGCGGCGCGGAATCCGCAAGTCCCCTCAAGTTGCCGTACAAGGTGAACCGCACGATGTACCACAGGAACACGCTGGTCAACGCCATCGCGGCCATCATGAACACCCTGGACAGGAACAGGCGGTGGAATCCACGCGCCTTGTCGCCGCGCGGGCCGCGCAGCATGGAGAACACGTCCCGCCAATCGGTGCGAGCCCACTTCTGGTCGACGCTCGAGCGCTCACGCGGCCACACCAGCACGGGAATCACGCCGGAAACGACGAACAGTACCGCCGCGCACAGGAACACGTCGGTCGCCCCGAAGGCGATGGACATACCGCCGATCACGCCGCCCGCAGCCTGGCCGATAAGCACGCCGACCGCATGCCAACGTTCGACCCCCACACGGTATTTGTCGGGCACGCGCTCGGAGATGGCCGCGGCGAGCGGCGCGGTGAGCATGACGTATGCGGGTTGCATGAGCAGCCAGCCAGCAACCAGTCCGATCAGGGCATCCGTGGCGCTGAGGATCAACGTCGCCAACGCCGCCAGCACACCGCCGGCGACCAGCCACGGCGTACGTCTGCCGATGATGACGCGAGTGTGGTCGGAGAATGTGGAGATGAGCGGCGTGACCACGATCGATAGCGCCGTCCCCAGTGCGATGACCATGGCAAGCGGAGTCGCCAGAACGGTTTCACCGCCATCGGGCAGCGGCCCCTCGGTGTTGAGCCCGTACATCAAGGCGATGTGATTGGGGATGGCGATGAGATTAAGCATGACCCACGGCGCGGTGATGAGCACCGCGGCGAGCGCGAACGCCCATTTCAGGCGCAACACGTCCGTTCGCGACGGCTTCACACCGTCCGCGGAGGTCATGGGGTCGCGCATGTCGAGGAATGACGAGGCGTAATCGGGGACGGCGGTGTCGACGCCGGCCGCGGCGACCGATGCGCCACCGGCCACGGTCAGTCGCGCGGCCTGCGCTTCAGGTTGTTTCGCCGACGCTTCCGGCGGCAATCGCCGATCCTCGCGCGCAAGTCGCGCAACAGATGCCTTGTCCTCGTCGCTCAACGCCTTGTCGTAATCAGGGCGATCGTCGATACCCGGACGAATGTACGGTTCCAGCATGGTTGCTCCTCCGTCCCTCGATGCGTTGCACCGTTCGACCATGCTGTTCGGCATACCGCGAACGGCTTCCCTCCTATGGTTTCAGAGTACGCGATGGGGCGTATCTCCATGCGTGTCTTCCGCGCCTGTTCTCGCATGTATCGCTTGGCCTGCGGCATGATGATTTTCCGTGGTTCCGGGGCTCCGATGGCGGGTGTTTGCGCGACAGGTGTGACAGGAAAGATAGAGGCGGAAAACGAAGGAGGGAAGCGCCGCTTCCGCTGCGCTTCCCTCCGCTATCGCGTTGTCGTATTACCGCGTTGTCGTGTTACCGCACGGTGATATCGCACGACGTTACCGCACGATGTCACCGCATGGCCGGATCACAATCTATCGCACAACCGGCGGCTGCGCGATCAGATCGTCCGTGCGATGCTCGCCCGCGGCATCAACCCAAGTCAGCGACGCGACCGACGCGGTATTGTCCACGCCGAGACCGCGGCCCGGTTCGAAGGTGAGCGTCGCCGAAGTGCCATCACCCTTCCAGGTGAACGAGATGGACGTGTCACCATCCGCCTCGTACGAGAATTCGCCGTCGAACGCGTCGAGCTCGTTGCGGAACTTCGCCAGCGCATTCAGCGCCTTGACCACCGGACGTTCGAGGTTCTCGTCGATTTCCGCCGTGGAATAGTAGTGACGGTTGATGTCGCGGCCGTTGTTGGTTTCACGCAGCAGCTTCATATCGTTGCGGCCGGCGAGCGCACCCACGTAGTACACCTGCGGCACGCCCGGCAGGAAGAACTGCACGGCGCGAGCGGCGATGTAATGCTGATCGTTGCAGCCGAGCGCCGAATAATAGGTGCTGTTGACCTGGTAGAGGTCGAGGTTGGATGCGGCGGCACCGGTCGCGGCCTGCGATTCGCCCTTCGTATTGGCGTGAATGGTGTTGACGAGGTTGTCGACGTCCTCATCCGGCACCAGACCCTTGAGCGAACGGTCGAGCTGGTCGGAACCGATGTCGATCACGCCGATGCCGTCGTGCGTATCGAGCACGGTGACGGCGTTGTTCGGGCGGATCTCGGTCCAATGCGCCACCGGTTCGACGTGACCGGTGAACAGCGAGTGCAGCAGCAGCGGAGGCAGGGCGAAATCGTAGACGCGGTCGACCTTGGAGGCGATCTCCACCTGCTTCTTGTAATAGGAGTGCACTTCGATGAGGATTTCCAGACCGCGCTTCATGCCTTCCTCGCGCAGGCGGGAGATGAGCTTGAAGGTCTTCGGGGTCATGAAGCAGCTGGTGCCGGCCTCCTTGGCGCCGTAGCCGACGGCATCGAGACGGATGTAGCTGACGTGCGAGGCCGCCATCTGGTCGAAGATCGACATGAGGTATTCCCAACCCTTGTCGGAATCGGTGTCGATATCGACCTGCTGCGGGGTGAAGCTGACCCAGACCAGTCGGGTTTTGCCGGCGAACTTGTAGTGGGTGAACGGCAGACCCGGGCGCGGACGGTAGATGCCGGCCAGATCCTCTTCGGTCGCGCCGTTCGGGAACACGGAACTCATGGTGAGGAACATCGGGTAGTATTCGGATTCCTCGCCCTTGGCGAGCACGTCCTGGAACTGCTTGGATTCCCAGCTCATGTGGTTGACGATGGCGTCGACCATGATGTTGTGGGTTTTGGAGAGTTCGGCCACATCGTCCCAGCTGCCGAGTCGCGGATCGACCTTGGTGTGGTCGATCGGGTCGAAGCCGGCGTCCGCACCGTCGAACGGGGTGAAGAACGGCAGGATATGCACGCCGTCATACACGCCGTCGAAGCGGGTGCGCAGGATGTCGGTCATTGATGCCAGGGTGCCGTCGCCGAGACGGTTGGCGTAGGTGATGAGCTGCACCTTGTTTTTCATGGGACCTCCTTTGGTTCCGTTTCATCCATCGGTATCGAACCGGTTCGATATTACCGCCGACCGCACTCTCCAAGCAAACGATTCCGCGTGTCGAACCGGTTCGATATCCGTTCGACATACATAAGCCTCCCCACATCCCCAAAATCAGACAAAACCGGCCCATTCCTGTCCGAAAATGGGGATGAAGCAACCTTCCCCAGAATCAGACGAATTTGTCCCATTCCTGTCCGATTCCGAGGAAGACCAACCCCGACCCACACCCAATCCCATCCCCACATCCCCAGAATCAGACAAAACCGGTCCATTTTTGTCTAATTCTGAGGAAAGTCCAGCCCATCCACCCCGTCCAACCAGAGCCTGCATCCGTGTTTCACACGGAATGTTTCACATGAAACAACGCAATCGTGTTTCACGGACGCACAGGTTTTTCACCCAGCATATGCCGATATCTACCGCGAAATCACAAGCAGCAGTCCTGTGGAAACCGCGATATATCAAACACCTACGGCGCACAGCAGAACCGTGTTCGCGAATCGCAAGTTCGACAGGCGGGACCGACAACATGAAACAAAACCCGCAAAAAGATCCGGAAACTCAACGGGAACTCAACGGAGACTCAACCGCGCGTAGTGGCGCCCGTCACCAACGAAACGGGAATCAGATGCTCGGCTTCACCGGCGATAGCTGGTTCGCGCCCATCATCCGCAGCACCGGCAATGGCTACGCTCTCGGAACGTTTATCATCAGCAGCGCCAACTCTGCCAGTCACATCAACAGCAGCACCAGCAGCGCCAGCCACGCCAGCCGCTGTACCGCCCTCGATCAAACCCATCATCCGATTGGCGACCTGCTCGGCGATGGCCGGAAAATCCTGCCTCACCGCAGTCAACGTCATACCAGCCAAATCGGTCAGATATGTGCCGTCATACGCCACAATCTGCAGTTCATCGGGAACGCTCACGCCCCTTGCCATCGCCTCGCGCACGCACATCGCCGCACCGATATCCGGGCTCACCACCGCATCCACGGCACGGCCGGAACCATAATCGGCCTCACGCTCGAACACGCTCCGCACCGCGCCGGCATACCCGGCGAAATCCATCACTTCCCCGGCCCCGATGTACTCGTATTCCACACCGGCCTTGGCGAGTTCCGCCTCCAAGGCCAGGTGGTAGCGCACTGTGGGGAATGTGGTGCCTTCGTCGCCCGACGCCTCATGGAATTGATTGCGCGGCCCGCCAATCACCACGACATGGCGTGCGCCCGTCCGAATCAGCAGGTCGGCGATCAGACGTCCGCCCTGCACATGATCGGAACCGACCGAGGGAATCCCCTCCCCCAGCACACGGTCGAATGCAACAACCGGGCGATGGATCGACGTCCAATAATCCGGCGCATGCTCGGTGTGCGCTCCCATCACGATGCCGTCCATAAGCCGTCTGCGCAGCATATCGACGTACTCGGCTTCACCGTTCACCGCATCAGCCGTGGAGCACAACAGGGTTTGCAGGCCGTTTTCCGCCAGCACATGCTGCAGGCTGGCCGTGAGCGTGGCGAAGAATGGATGACGGATGGTCGGCACGATGATGCCGACGGTGTTGGCGCGATTCTGGGAAAGATTGCGGGCAAGATCGTTCGGCACGTAATGCAGGGCGCTCATGGCCCGACGCACGCGATCACGCATATCGTCGGAGACGTACCCCGTGCCGTTCACTACTAGGGAGACGGTGCTCAATGAGACTCCGGCACGTTTCGCGACATCACGCATTCCTACCATTTCGCCTCGTTTCTCGTTCTGTGATTCCGATGAGCGTGCCGGCCGGCTTCCTTACGTGCTACTGTCTAGGATTCCGGCGACGCGATCCGCCGTCAGCGTTTGTCGGTTCCGACGATCCCGGATCCGATGATTCCGGATCCGATGATTCCGTTTTTCGGCACCTCTGGCGCTTTCGACGACCGACCACGCTTTTCTTGCCTTTCGCATTGTACTCTTGGACGCTCTCGTTGCCGCTGTCACAGTCGCTTCCCAACCGGCTCTCCATCAACCCTAACGCCCCGTTCCATGCCGCCCCCATGCAGCCGCCATGGTGGAACAGCGTCGCGATCATCGGTGAAACATCGCTGACGCATCGTCAAGTTTCACGTGAAACAACCGGTGAAACATTCCACGGAACAACCTGGGCTGTTCCACAAATCGTTCTGCGAAATAATCTGAGCTGTTCCACGAATCGTTCTGCAAAACGCTCCGCAACCATCGCACAGGGAAGCATGCCCAAAAGCGTGGAAAAACGCACGGGGGCGTCGCACAACAACCACGTCATACGCGTTTATCCATACAGGTCACCACACACGCCGTTTTATGCACGCCATCACACAGGCCGTCGCCCAGATCATCACGCACCTCACTACACGTGCTACGCAAACGCGCCACACGCGCCATCACGCACGTCACCATGTAAATGCGCCACGCAAACAGGTCACACGCTCGCTGCCGCACAAACGCACCATACACACTGTTACGCATGTCATCGCACACGCACTATCGCACACGCTCGCCATCACACACGCTCGCCGCCACACAAGCCCACTACACAAGCTCATCACGCAATCCGCGAATAGTCATCACGCAACCAAATCACACACCAGATCACACACGCACCGCGAATCACACACCGAACCACAAGCCGAACCACAAACGTCGGCCCCCGCCAACTCCCTCAAAAATCCCTATCCACCCCCATTTCTTGTAGCTTATTCAAGCTTACCCGATAGAAATACAAAGAATTCAACGACTTCGGCATGCTTGTGAGCGCGAATAGACATAGACTGTAATCACAACAGAAAAGAAACGACACGATGCCGCTCAGCAAGACCGGAGCACCGGTAAGGCGGCACCCCGCGCAAGGCACAAGGCCAAAGCGCATGAGATACCAAGGACATACCGAACAAGCGGCCACAGGAACGAAAAAACAAGACAAACATACGGCCGCTCACGAAAGGAACCATCATGAAGAACAACACTCTCGACCAGATCCTGAACAGCAACCTCGCCTCCGTCGATCCGGGCTTCTACCAGTTCGCCCTCGCCAAGGCCTCCTCCGACCTGTTCAAGCGCATCATCAACAAGTGATTTCACTTGCCTAGGTAACCGGCCCAACGCCGATCACCTTTCATACGGACTCCCACAAGGCCGCGACTCAACAGGGTCGCGGCCTTTCCGTATTTAGTCCCCGCTTCCGCACCACGCCACCACGCCACTCCCCCGCTTCCGCACCACGCCACACATGGAAAAGGCGGTCGATATGGACGAATTCCACTCGGATTTCGTCCATATCGACCGCCTTGTTATAGGAAGGGGTCAATTACGTAGTAGTAGCAAGATCACGCGGCGGAGCCGGAACCAGAGGCGCTACCGGCGGCGGAACCAGCCACACCGGAACCAGCCACTTCGGCAGGCGCATCAGCGCCCTCGTCCTCGATTTCGCCGGACGCGAGCTTGGCTTCAAGCTCCTTGACGATCTCGTCGTGCATCTTCTCGCTGATCTTCACCTTGAACATGAACACCAGCAGGCCGAGCACGATCAGGGCGAGCGGCACGTAGAACGCGCAGGTCTTGAAGGTGTTGATGTTCGCGGCGGTCATGTCGGCGGCGGTCGCGTCACCGGTCATGCCCGCGGCGATGGCGATGAAGCCGACGATGCCGTTGGACATGGCGCCACCGATCTTGTCGAGCATCGGGCGGACGGACAGGGTGACGGCCTCGTTGCGCTTGCCGTTCTTCAGCTGGCCGTATTCGATGGAATCGGTCAGGGAGAGGATGGCGGTCATCTGGATGAGCGTGCCCGGCACGTAGAAGAGGACGAGGGCGACGAACACCATGATCATGTTGTTGGCGAAGATGCCGAGCAGGATGTAGCCCGCGATCATGGAGATCATGCCGCCGATGTACAGGTAGCGGCGCGGGATGCGCTTGTTCAGGATCGGGTACAGCGGTGCCATGACCAGGCCGGCCACCAGCGCGATGATGCCTGTGACGGAGTAGGCGGCCT